>Ga0247609_10006367_pt1 | contig 11379 bp, 10 predicted proteins | sample 172DNAGHGlowgp2_FD_193487 | JGI IMG/M metagenome (GOLD analysis project Ga0247609, IMG submission 193487) | Sheep rumen microbial communities from Palmerston North, Manawatu-Wanganui, New Zealand - 1728 DNA GHGlow gp2 | ecosystem: Host-associated > Mammals > Digestive system > Stomach > Rumen ... | reverse complement strand
CCGCCAGTGTTGAGGCTGACAAGCCTTACGGTTTCCTGAAAGAAGGTGACGGTAACAAGCTCCAGCACTCCAGCGAAAAGGCTGACGGTGTCGGCAATCTGAAAGACTGGTTCTTTGGTCTCGAGGCCGGCAAGAGCGGTCACTATCGCCTGACTGTAAATCCCTACGAACTCACCGTTAAGGCTGAGAAACTCAGCTCTCTCCCCGACAAGGCCGAGGCCGTTTGGGAAGAAGGTATGGTCTATATGGTCGGTGATGCCACTCCCGCAGGCTGGGATATCAATTCCCCTACCGCTATGGTTAAGAATGGCGACATCTTCACTTATGAGGGTCCTCTCGCTGTAGGTGAGATGAAGTTCCCTGTTGAGTTCAGATGGGATGGTCCTACCTATATGGCAGAAGAGGCCGGTACTGACATCACCGCTGGTGGTGAATTTACCACTGTCCTTTCTCCGAATGGTGATCCTGACAACAAGTTCAAGGTGACCGCTGCCGGTAACTACAAGCTCACGCTTGATACCAAGGCCCTCAAACTCAAAGTCGAGGTTAAGTAATTCTGCGATGAGAATCAAAGCATTATCACTTGTTATTATTCTGTCTCTGGCAAGCACAAGCCTGCTTGCCAGGGACAGTAAATACACTCGTCACGGAACGGGTCCAAAGTATTGGATTGCGTACGAATGGTGCTTTGATCATGACAAACCCATTCCGGAGGCTCGATGGAAAAACAACATTGACTGGATGGCCGAGAATTTCCGGGATTACGGGTATGACATGATCTGTAATGACGGGTGGATTGAGGCCGCTCAGACCATCAACGAGAATGGGTATATTACCAAGTATAACAGTGAGTGGCAAAACGGGTTTGAATACTGGAACAAGTATATCGCCGACAAAGGAATGAAGGTTGGCGTGTACTATAATCCCATGTGGATGACCCGTGCCGCTTACTTTGCAAACTGCCCCGTTGAGGGAACGAATGGTAAAACTACCATGGACATCGCAGGGAAGAAGAATTTCAACGATATGCTCTTCTGGGTCGATGTCAACAAAGAAGGCGCTGAACAGTGGATTAAAGGATATGTCCGCTATTTCAAGAGCCTTGGCGTGAGTTATCTCAGGATTGACTTCCTTGAGAACTATGAACGCAACTATGGAACTGCTGCATATGACAAAGCCCTCAAATGGATTGCGGAAGAAGCCGGTGACGATCTTTTCCTCAGCTTGGTGATGCCGAACTGCTACCACCATGGCAAGACAGAACTGAAGTACGGCGATATGATCCGTGTGGATGACGACTGCTTCAAGGGTGGCTGGGACTTTGCCAGCTCACGTCGTCGCGGACAGCATAAATCTTCCTGGCCGCAGTACGGAAATGCTTTCGACGGCATGGTTGCCTTCTCTGATGTGGCGGCCAAAGGACAGATGATTCTCGATGGTGACTTCATGCGTTTGAATACGATGGCCACCAAAGAAGAAAAGCAGTTCCTATACTCATTAATGGTCATGGGCGGCTCTGCACTGACGATAGCCGACCAGTATGACACCATCGGCGATGCCGTGGAAATCTATCAGAATCGGGAAATGATTGAGCTGAATGACCTGGGCTTTGTCGGCCGTCCTTTGAGCCGCAGGCTCTCTAGTGGGAACAGTTCCCGCTGGGTTGGGCAGCTTCCCGATGGCGACTATATAGTCGGCCTGTTTAATCGAGAAGAAGATACGATTCAAAGCGGAATAGACTTCTTCAAAGAACTAGGAATCAAAGAGGGCGCCGTAGAGAATGTGAGAGATTTATGGCAACATCAAGACCTTGGGGAAATGTGTGAGAAATACACCACAGCCCTTGCTCCCCACAGTTGCAAAATCTTGAGGATTCGCCCTAAAGGGAGTAAACGTTATCAAGCGGAGTTTGCTTCACCCAAAGGCGGCGTCACCACAAACATAGCAAATGAGTAGTTGGTTAAAAGGGTTAATAGTTATTATGGTTGGGTGTTCCGCAGCTTTTTTCTGCTCCTGCAAAAAAAGCTGCGGGATGTCTTATGTGCCCGAACTATTAACCGACGAGCAGTTCAGCGGAGCTGGATATGCCCAGGGATTTGACTCCCAGGAAGGTGAACTTGTTTTCAATGTCTCCAGCCCTTCTGCCTCCACAGTCTACTTGACAGTCCGTGGGTGTGGCAAAGCAGAAGCACAGATTGTCGTGAACGGACAAAAAGCCGCCTTCTCATTTGAAGACAGCGAGAAGTGGCAGGAAGTGTCAGTGTCTGTCCGACTTCAAGCCGGAGAGAACCTGATAACCATCAAACAGACAAACACTGCTGTATCACCGTTAATGGTGGATTACATTGAAATTCAGAATATGTAAATGAACATGAAACCACATCATATCTATATGGCCTTGTTCATGCTGCTGGTGTTTGCCGGCTGTAAGAAGGATATTATCCCTGACGATGATGATAATACGACTAAGACCGGGTATGATATGGTCTTCGATGAAGAAGATGTTCCAGTACTGTCTCTCAAAGTATCTCTGAACGAATGGAACCGACTTCTGGAGGCTTATGATACTGACCATAATACCCGGGAATACGTCCATTGTGATGTGGTTTTCGAAAAACATGGCAAACAGTATGCGGTGCCCGATGCTGGTCTCAGACTCCGAGGTCAAACCTCTAGGCGCCGTCCTGAAGGAGATGAAGGCCAGATGCATGGTACTGGAAACTGGCGTAGATGCCACTACGGCCTGAACTTCAGAAAATTTCACAAAGGCGATGATAACTATGATTTGGACGGAGTCCACCGTATCAATCTGAAGTACGCCAAAGAAGATCCTTCCTATATCCGGGAAAAGTATTGCTTTGACCTGCTGCAACGGATGGGTATATGGACGGCAGAGAGAGCGTCATGGTGCCGACTCTACATCAAGGTGGAAGGTGATGCTGTTCCTGTATATATGGGCGTCTATTTGATGATGGAGGCTATTGAGGACGAGTTCATCGAAGAGAGGAAAGAGTTCCAAGGTGATGATGGCTTCCTATGGAAGTGTGGTTGGGGCGCTAATCTCAGAGATACGGATGATTGGAGATTTGGAGTAGATGAGAACTTGGGAACGGCATATGCTTATGAGCTAAAAACGCATAAAAAGCAGTTTGCTAAGGGAAAGGAACAACTGTGCAGGTTCATTCGGGCAGTCAGGAGCCTCTCCGGAACAGCTTTCCGAGACTGGATAGAGAAACACTGTGATGTGGACTTGCTCCTCCGTACCTATGCGGTATTCATCGCTGTCGGCCACTGGGATGATTACTGGAATGACATGAACAATTTCTACCTGTATTTTAACAGTGATGATCTGGACAATTATCGGATGTTCATGATTCCATATGATATGGATAACACGCTGGGAACGACGCATATTTGTGGCGTCCAGACTGATGCCGGCAGGCATGACCCTTTCAACTGGGGGCTGGATGAATGTATTTTCATCTCCAAAATCTTGAGTATCGAAGAATATCGTTCCAGGTATAGGGATTATTTGAAGGCTATCGCTGTACCCGGGAGCGAGTTTACATACGAGAAAAGCATCGTCAGGATTAGAGAATGGCAGGACCTGATACGCCCGTATTTGGCCAACGCAACAGGAGAAGACCAGGAAATACAGGATTTGCCGGCTTCCTGGTCAAACAATCGTTGGTACCGGATAATGGAGGATGGCTCCAACAACTGGTTCAGAATCAAATGTAGTGTCCTATCTGCACTTTGAATGATTATTTCTAATACTATAATACAATGAAAACTAAAGGTTTGACTCTTCTTTTATTGCTGGCACTGGGTTGCCAGAGCCACCCTGAGCAAGGGACTGTGATGAATGAACTTCAGTCCCCTGACGGGAAAATGAAGATGGAATTTCTGCTTACTGCAGACGGGACGCCTCAGTATTCTCTAAGCTATGACGGTGTCCAGGTGGTACTACCCAGCGCTCTTGGCTTTGAACTGAGGGGAACTGTAAAGGCCTCAAAACTCACCTTTGGAGATAAGGTGGGTAAAGTGGATGAAAGGGCGCCATATTCGCTTCATGACGGCTTCGAGTTAACAGGGACATCAACTGATACGTTTGAAGAATCCTGGAGGCCTGTATGGGGCGAAGAATCGGTCATCTCCAATCATTACAACGAGCTCCTGGTCAACCTTACTCAGAAAGAGACGGGAAACAAGATGGATATCCGATTCCGTCTATATGATGATGGTTTGGGATTCCGTTACGAATTCCCTGGGATGCAGCCGCTCAATTATTTCGTCATCAAGGAGGAACTTACAAACTTTGCCATGGCCGACGATTGCACGGCATGGTGGATTCCCGGTGACTTTGATACACAGGAATACGAATACACAGAGTCACGCCTTTCAGAAATCAGCAAGCACCTGGAGGCTGCCGTGTGCGGGAACTCTTCCCAGACGCTGTTCTCGATGAGCGGTGTCCAGACGTCCCTGCTGATGCGGACGGATGAGGGCCTGTATGTCAGTATTCACGAAGCTGCACTGGTGGATTACCCTTGCATGCACCTGAATGTTAATGAAAAGACCCATACGCTGACCTCTTTCCTGACCCCTGATGCTCAGGGATGGAAGGGATATATGCAGACTCCTTGTCATACGCCCTGGCGTACTGTCCAAGTAACCGATTCAGCCACCAAAATGCTGGCAAGCCGTCTCGTCCTGAATCTGAATGAGCCTTGCGCTTATGACGACACATCCTGGATTCATCCCGTGAAATATATGGGTGTATGGTGGGAGATGATTTCTAATGCTGGCAGTTGGTCCTATACGGACGATTATCCTTCTGTAAAGCTAGGCATCACTGATTATGCATCGGCTAAGCCTAACGGCCGCCACAGCGCGAATAACGCAAATGTGCGCCGATATATCGACTTTGCTTCGGCAAATGGTTTTGACGCGCTGCTGATTGAGGGTTGGAATATTGGCTGGGAAGACTGGGCTGGTAACTCAAAGGATGCCGTATTTGACTTCCTAACTCCCTATCCTGATTTCGACATAGAGGCCTTGAATGACTATGCCCATTCCAAGGGTATCAAACTGATCATGCATCACGAGAGTTCATCTTCCGTCAGGAATTATGAGCGCCACATGGAGAAAGCATACCAGTTGATGGACAAATATGGATATGATGCCGTGAAATCAGGCTATGTCGGCGATATTCTTCCTCGTGGCGAATACCATTACGGACAGTGGATGGTAAACCATTATCTCTATGCCGTTACAGAAGCGGCAAAGCATCACATTATGGTCAACGCTCACGAGGCAGTCAGGCCCACCGGTCTGTGCAGGACGTATCCAAACCTTATCGGCAACGAATCGGCCCGCGGCACGGAATATCAGGCATTCGGCGGAACACAGCCCATGCACGTGACTATCCTTCCTTTCACCAGGTTGAATGGTGGTCCGATGGATTTCACGCCTGGTATTTTCGAGATGAATTTAAGTTCGTTCGCAGACAACAGTTCCCATGTGAATGCTACGATTGCCAACCAGCTGGGACTCTATGTAACCATGTATTCCCCTCTGCAGATGGCGGCAGACCTGCCACAGCACTATGAGCAGCATATGGACGCATTCCAGTTCATCAAGGACGTGGCCGTGGATTGGTCTGAGAGCCATTATCTGATGGCAGAACCTGGAGATTACATCGTCATTGCCAGAAAAGCCAAAGGAACTGGACAATGGTTCCTGGGGGGCGTAGTGGATGAGCAAAAACGGGACTTTGATATTCCTCTTTCCTTCCTTGATGAAGGTGTATCATATGAGGCTACCCTTTACCGGGATGCCGAGGATGCCCATTACGAGACCAATCCTCAAGCATACGTTATAGAGAAGATCACCGTATCGGCCGGTGACAACCTGAAAGTCACGGCTGCGCCAGGAGGAGGCTTTGCAGTCTCATTCAAGCAGCTGTAAGGTATTTGATGATACCTTGCAGATGGGTTTGAATGACGGCATTCCGTCCTACATCCGATAGAAGGAATTCCACATCATCCTGGTTGTCCATCATGAAGTTCTCCGTGAGGACTGCAGGCATTACGGTGTGTCGGATGATATAAAAAGATGCTTCAAAATCGGCATCTCCATCGGAGAAATCTTTGCGGATTCTGCGCTCTGGGAAGTTGGCCTCGGCCGCTTCGTAGAGTTTACTGGCCAGCAGATCTGCACTGGTCTCTCCGATGGTTGTATATGCCGACCAGCCTTGCGGCTGTCTCCATTCGTTTCCCCTCCCTGACGCGTTACAGTGGATGGAAATCAGTATTGAATCGGGTCCGTAAGCGTTTGCCCTGCGGACTCTTTCTTTTAGCGGGAGGTCGTTTTCTTCGGGTACTAGCAGTATAGCATCATACCCCCTCTGCTGGAGCCCGCTGACAACAGCAGAGGCAATTTCTCTGGTATAACGGTACTCCCGGAGTCGTCCGTCCGGAGAGCGTTTTCCACGGGTTTCTATCCCATGACCGTTATCGATTAAGATTTTCGTCATAGGTTTAAGTTATAGGTTCTTTGCAAAGGTAACGAAAAATGTTGCTATATTTGCAATTGGAAGCGGCGTAGTTCGCTGTTTCTGAACTGACATACTGCTCATTTAGAGCAACATTTACTTTTTACGGGTAGCTTCAGAAAATCGCCAAAATTCAACTCACCTATCCCAGTAATGAGTAGATGTCTGCATATTCGGGTGCAGACATCAAACTCATAGGGAGGTGAAAGGGTATTTGGCGATACCTCTGAAGCACCTATGAGGGCGACCTGCACCCTTTTTGCATGGCCGGCCCTCAAGAGTTACAGAGGGATGACGACCATTGCTTTGGATTGTGAACTAATCGGCCAGCTTCGGCGTTCTGCCGGAGAGGATATTTCCTGGTGCCGGAAAGCGAAGGCAGTGCTTGTGGGCGATGCGCTCACGGATGTGAAGGAACGGATGCGGTCCATGGTATCTTATACGCCGGCGCTTGAATCGGCGAAGGATCTTGCATCGGCCGCTTTCCAGTCGCTGGTCCGGGATGTGCCACGGGAGGAGTGGGCGTCGGTGGCCATGGATAAGGAAAGTATTTGTGTAGCCATCGGCCTGCAGGTGTATTATTCGGCGCTGGTTGGGGCAATCTCTCCTGAGGAGTTTGATGGCACGTTTGTGAATGCGTGGGATGTTTATTCCAGCTCTGTCCGAGACTGGCTGAATTAGGATTCCGGGATTATTTTGAGTACCTTTGCGGTGGCACTGTCATAGTACAATGCCATTAAAATCGTCGCCGCTCCTGGGCCGTGAGGTCCGGGGGCGGTTTTTTTATGGCTAAGTACAGTGTTTTTCGTGTGTCAGATTGAGGCTTGGTTTTTAGTACACTTTTAGTACACTTTTCAGATATAGGATGCCTTAGAAGTGCGTAGAATGCATATTTCCGTGGTGTCCTATGCTCCACAAGGTTAATCGCTTGATTATCAACACTTTACAAGGTCTCTAAGCAACAAAACTTAGAGACTTTTTCGTTTGTTTAGGGCAAAAGTCATCGCTTTCTGAGGGCGCTTTACGGCCAGTGTTGTACAAAATGTTTAACCGTAAATGCGCTGATTATGAATGCATTGGACAACGTGACCGTCTCCTTCGTGATTCGGGAGAGTTTTACAGGAACATTGCCATGTAAAGCGGATAGTATGTTATCTTGTCTTCTACGAAAAGATTCTCCCGGCAAAAGACCATAGCCCGCGAGACCTTGTCCGGACTGTTGCGGAGTATCGCATCCAAAGACTTGTGGTCCCTGCATTCTTCTCCAGATTTCACCTCCAGCACAGCAATTCCTGTCTCCCACTTGTATATGAAATCCAGTTCCTGCTTGCTTTGGCGATCATAGTAATGAAGAGGAATTCCTTTCTTGACCAGCTCCCCGGCAATGAAATTCTCCGTCAGAGCGCCCTCGTTGATGTGAATGTCTCCATTCATGACCTGGAATTGCATCTTGGGAAGGCTCATATAAGTTAGGAGCCCGGTATCAACCAGGAATAACTTGTACAGTTTCCTGTTCTCCGTAGTGCTGAAAGGAAGCTTGAACTCAGTAGTATTGAACGAGTAATATGCATCTCCGGCATCGATGAGCCACTGCGTGGGGTCCGCATACTTCCGCCGCGAGGCGCCTTTCTCCAAATCCGCCAGGACGTAGCGTTTATCCTTTTTTGCAAGCTGGGACGGAATAGCGTCAAAGACACGTTTCACAAGAACTTTCTCCTTCCCGGCATATTTGGAAATATCATCGCGGTAACTGTCAACAATGCTCTTCTGAATTGAAACCACCTTCTGAAAATCTTCGTCAGTGACAAACTTCTGAACGGCCTCAGGCATTCCTCCAACAACCAAATACTGACGGAAATACTTCATCATCTGTTCATGAATCAGCGCTGGAACGGGCGTTCTTTTTACATAGCATTCTTTCAGGGTATCTATCACCTCTTGTGTGATGCCAACCGCCCATAAGAATTCTTCAAAGTCAAGGGGATACATGTTTATCCGCTCCTCGAATCCGACGGGGTAAGATGCCACGATATCGTCTTCATCTTCCTGTACTTGCTTCTGCTGTTCTTCCTCCTCTTCGTCTTCGCCACCCTTGTAATTGATCCCTAAGAGGGAACCGGATTCGATAAAGTCATACTCGTGTTCTTCCATAAGGAACTTGATGGCAGTGCGGGCCCCGGGGCAATCCTGGATTTCGTCAAAGAAAACAAGCGTCTCACCCTTGACAAAGGGGCCATAGCCCATTGCCGAAAGGTTCATAATGATTGTATGGGTGTCCAAATCCCCGTCAAAAGCTTTTTTCGCACTCTTTCGTTTTACGAAGTTGATTTCAATAAAGTGCTTATAGTGACGGCGTGCAAACTCGCGGATTGTTGTGGTTTTACCCACCTGGCGGGCTCCATCCAAAAGGGGAGCTTTTGCCCTATCTCCCTTATACCAAGTCTCCAGACTGTCGAAAATCTTTCTATTCAGCATATTACAAGCGTTTTCCCGATGCGAATTTACAACTTTTCGCCCGGTATTTCAATACATTTTTGCAACTTTTCGCCAAGAATTCGCTCTTCCGTTGCAACTTTTCGCCCGGACGTTATGCAAAGATACTACAGGCTAAACAGTCAGACAAATATTTACAATGTTTGCAATGATTTGGATTTGTCGATTGTTTTGCTACACAGAGTGTTTTACGCAGTGGCGCTCCAGGACTATCTGGTCTTCCACTACCTCGAAGCAATCTGTTCCGTCTGGAAGCGTTGCCCGATGGAAACGGTATGCCGGATGCCCCTTGATAGCTTTCTTGGCAGCTGCAAGAGCCTTTTCACCGGAATCATAAGTAAAAACCAGGGCATCGTCTTTGGGCATAGACCTTCTGACCGGACTTGCTCCGGAATACTGTCTGCGAGCACGTGCAGGTGGTGCCTCAGTGGGCGGCGGAGGCGTTTCCACTTGCGTTATCTTCCGCTCATAAGCCAGCATCCGTGCATCCTCTGCCTGGGCACGCTGCTCGTCATACTGACGGTCCCATTCCCGGTAATACTCCAGCTTGGGGTCTTCGAAAAGAGACATCTGCTCATAGCTTTCATGCGTTAGCTTCGAAACGCCCAGCCCCACCTGCCGGATAGGCGTTATGCCATCCCAGATCTCCGTGAGCATACGCCTGGCCTCATTCAGTATGACGGCCGTGATGTCAGTGGGCTGCGACAACGAGGTCTGCTTCTGCTGCACCGTGAAATCCTTGTGCTTGATGAACATGGATACCGTGGATGCCCGGAAGTCATCCCTGCGGATGCGATGCGCCACTATGCAGGCCACGTTGAACAGTGCCCGGTCGATATCCTTGGGGTCGGTGTAATCCTTGGAGAAAGTCCTTTCGGCGCTGTAGCTCTTGGCTTCGGCCACCTCGGTTTCCACCGGCGAATCATCCCGACCGTTGGCATTCTCATGTAGCTGCTGCGCGAACTTCTGGCCCACCAGGCGGGTCAACGAGCCCATGCCTAACTTGGCCAGGTCTCCGATAGTATGAATACCATAAGCCGTTAGACGCTCCTCCGTCTTCTTTCCTACCCAGAGTAAGTCCCGCACGCCCAGTGGCCACATCTTTTCCTGGACTTCGTAATCCCACAACGAATGCACCTTGTCCGGTTTCTCGAAGTCCGATGCCATCTTGGCCAGTAGCTTGTTGCTGCCGATGCCCACGTTCACGGTGAAGCCCAGCGAGTTCTTGACCTGGTCTTTGAGCCGCGTGGCTATGGCCACGGCATTCTCCGGCGTACAGCGCAGGCTCATATCGATGAAACATTCGTCGATACTGAACTGCTGCAGCACCGGACTATATGAACGGCATATCGTGATAAATCCTTCCGAGCAGCGCTTATACCACTCCCAGTCGCCCCGGACTAGTACCAGGGTCGGGCAGGTACGCAACGCCATCGAAACCGGCTGAGCCGTCTTGATGCCAAGTTTTTTAGCCGGGATGGATGCGGCGGTTATGATGCTTCGGCGGTCGTTGGGGTCTCCGGACACTACTGATGGCACCAGCCGGATGTCCGGCTTCCCGGCCATCACAAGTTTTACCGCGCTCCAGGAAAGGAACGCGGAATTCACATCTATATGAAAAATGATGCGGGGCAAGATTCTTAGATTATCTCGCCAGCCCAGAGGGCCTTGAAGAAATCTGTCACGTAATAGAGGTCGGGCACTTTCTGGATTTCGTCAACGATGACAATCAAATATCTGAACACCAAAATCTTTGCAAGGTTTAGTCCTGCAGTTTCAATTCCAGATCAGAATCTGCCATTATTGATACTTGGTGAAGTTATACTTCTCCCTTAAGGCAGCCTTAGTCTCCTCATCCTGGTGGGTGAAGTAACCCTTGAAGCCAGGGCAGAAGTTGATGTGCCAGCGCCAGAAACGGCCCAGGGCCGATTTAGGGTTCTTGTCGTAGTGTGCGCGGAACTTGCAGTTCTCGCAGGGGTAAGTCTGTTCAGCCATAACGAATTCATTTCAACTTTGCTAATATACGAAAAACGGGGAACTTATCTTTGCTTTTCAGCCAAAAAATTAGTTGAGTATGGAGCCGCCGCAATACTGCTTGCGGCGGCCTGGAAATAATCGGCCAGGTTAATCTTTTCGTAGGTTTCCATAGAATCCAGTGTTTTCATTTTCTGTGATACTACGAGCCTTACAGGATTGGACCGTGCCCAAAGCATAAGTCCAACCGTGCGGATGATCTACATCGGGTATACCTTCGTTCCTTCGAAGTAGGTAGCTACGGGTTCGGTGGCATGAATCTGGTCGGCCGGGCAGGTGAGCACGTCCTGGTTGAG
>Ga0247609_10006365_pt1 | contig 11380 bp, 9 predicted proteins | sample 172DNAGHGlowgp2_FD_193487 | JGI IMG/M metagenome (GOLD analysis project Ga0247609, IMG submission 193487) | Sheep rumen microbial communities from Palmerston North, Manawatu-Wanganui, New Zealand - 1728 DNA GHGlow gp2 | ecosystem: Host-associated > Mammals > Digestive system > Stomach > Rumen ... | reverse complement strand
CAAAGGCATGATAAACATGATGATGCGCATCAATGCCGCCCATCCCGTATCCGAGACAATGGGCACCCTCATCATCGTCATCGTGCTGCTCTTCGGCGGATGGCTCATACTGGAAGGCAACGGCTTCATCGACGCCTCCACATTCATCTTCTACATGGTCATCCTCTACAGCGTCATCAATCCCATCAAGGACCTCACCCGTCAGTCCTACATGATACCCATCGGACTCGCATCGATGGACCGCATCGACTATATCCTCAAGGCCGAGAACCCCATCAAGGAGAAAGCAGAGCCCAAACCTTTGGACGGTTTCAACCAGCAAGTAGAGCTGCGCGACGTCTCCTTCTATTATAACGAAGGCCGCGACGTCCTGAAGCACATCAATCTCGAAATACCGAAAGGCAAGACCGTAGCCCTCGTCGGACAGTCCGGCTCAGGCAAGTCAACCCTGGTGGACCTCATTCCCCGCTACCACGATGTCTGCGGCGGGCAGATACTCATCGACGGAAAGGACATACGCGACGTCCGCATACACGACCTGCGCTCCCTCATCGGCAACGTCAACCAGGAAGCAATCCTCTTCAACGACACCTTCTACAACAATATCACCTTCGGCGTAGAGAACGCCACCATGGAGCAAGTCATCGAAGCAGCCAAGATAGCCAACGCCCACGACTTCATCATGGAGACAGAAAACGGGTACAACACCCTCATCGGCGACCGCGGCGGCAGGCTCTCCGGCGGACAAAGGCAGCGCGTCAGCATTGCCCGTGCCATCCTCAAGAACCCGCCCATCCTCATCCTTGACGAAGCCACCTCAGCCCTCGATACAGAGAGCGAGCACCTCGTCCAGGAAGCCCTCAACCGACTGATGAAGTCCCGCACCACCGTCGCCATCGCCCATCGCCTTTCCACCATCAAGAACGCCGACATCATCCACGTCCTCTACGAAGGTGAAATAGTCGAAAGCGGTCAGCACGACGAACTCATCGCCAAAGACGGCTACTACAAACGCCTCTACGACATGCAGCAGCTGTAGTCTTTTACATTGATTCTTGACATCTTGGCTACAAGTTTTCTAATGAATTTAATGTAGAAGATGAACGGCATAAGATAGAGGAAAATGAAAAGAGACGTAGGCCAAATGCTTTTACCAACTAACAGCCAAAGTATATTCTGTATCTTGTGTCGTACTGCGTAAGTGCGGCAGTAAGGATAGTAGTCGTTGATGAAATCCCACAACGATTGGGTTTGTATATGTTCAAGTTCCGGGGTGAAGTGTTCGAGCATCTCTTGCCATACGGGCAAGCAGGATTGGGCATTTTCATCGGAGGTCTTAAAGCCTGTAATGATACTGTACGGTCGTATCCGATAGAAATAAGTATCGTGTTTGCAGAAGGCAATGCGACTCAACTTTTGTGCCAGCATGAAGTTCCACAATTCATCTTCGTGCAGTACACCTTCCTTGAAAAAAAGTTGGTGCTGAAGAAGGAAATCCTTTCTAACCAGCCTATTCCAAGCCGTTACTGGAATACCCTTCCATCCTCCACGCATTAGTACAGTCCTGGCTATCCATTGTGGATTGTCCGCATAGTTAGGAAAGTCTTTCTCCATAGTGAAATCCTTTTTCCAGTCTGTCCTGTTGATGTTTGCGCCGGCAGCAATCATTTCTGCGTCAGGGAACTTCTTTGCTACTTCCATGAATGATTCGAGGCAGTCAGCATATATGGTGTCGTCGCTATCAACGAAGAGTACGTATTTCCCGTTTGCATTCCTGATGCCTGTGTTGCGGGCAGCCGACAGTCCTTTGTTGTGCGCGTGCTTGATAATGCGAAAACGTATCTCTCCTCTATAGCTGCTGAGAAAATCTTCGGCCAATGCAATGCTTTCATCTGTACCGCAGTCATCTACGATGAGGCATTCCACGCCTTCCGTATATGTCTGTTTCGCAACAGAGGAAAGGCATTCGGCTATGTAGTCCTGCACATTAAAGACAGGGATAACAATAGAAACTAAAACTTCCAGCATGAAGAGAAAAGCCTTTTAAAAAGATTGCGCTTTGTCTGTTGTGACTCGAAAGGTCCATCGTTTCTTATGCACGAGAGGGCAAACATCTTTTGTGCAAAGAGAGTTTCGTCATGCGAGTCTTGTGCCAGCCAATAAAGGTCTTCTATTCGTTCATGGATGTACTTTCTTAACATATCCTTGAAGTCTTCCGGCGCATCCCAAAGACGTTTGTCCTGACAAAGAAGCTGCACGATGCCCCAGACACCCTTGAAACGCTTTGACATGTCACCTGTCTTTGTGACGATAGAACCAGCTCGGATACGTCGTGCGAGGAACGCTAGGTCAACAATCATGGCCCTTTCTGCAAAGCGGAGACTAACGGGTGCCATATAATTGTCCTCGTGCAACAGCCCTTCGGGATAGCAGAGGTTGTTGTCTGTAAGGGAAGCCAGCCGGTAGAATCTTGTCTGTTGTGTTGCGAAGAATCTTCCGTTTCTTTCAAGCTTGGAAAAAAGTTCTGTTCCAGGAAGGACACAGCCCTTAAGAGGAAGATAGACGGAATGGTATTCGTTTTCCGCCCTAACTCGCCTAGTCAAGTCTGTACTTTGTGTATCGGCGAAAATCCTGCAAGCAAAGATCAACTGATCCAGATGATTCTCTTCAGCAAGAAGCACCATCTCCAGAATAGCATCATTCCAGTTCAGCATGTCGTCCGAGTCAAGGAAATAGATGTACTTGCCTGTTGCTTGTTTCATTCCAGTGTTACGAGCTGCAGACAGGCCGCCGTTCTCCTGGTCAACAATTTTGATGTTGAAGAACGCATCAGACTTCTCTGCGTATTGTTTCAGAATAGAAGGTGAGTTGTCCGTAGAGCCGTCGTTCACACAGATAACTTCTATGTTCCTGTACGACTGGGATAGAATGCTGTCGAGGCACTCGCTGACATACTTTTCGTCGTTATACACAGGAACCACAATTGTGACCAAAGGCGTATGATGCTTGAGGACTTTTGCGTAATCATCTTTGATGCCCGGCAGAACATCTTCACGTTGGAAAACTTCGCCTGCACCGTAAAAGAAGAAACGAAGACGCCGCAACCTGAGTTTCTCAAAGTTTTGGTTTTCCGCTATCTCGCATACTTGCGCCATTCCCGAAAGCATGTCGCGCGGCTTCTGGTAGTTGTTGGCAACCCAATCCGTTTTTTCCCATCCGTTGCCACCAAGATAAGTGTAGGTCGGCCGGTGAAGGGCATAGAAAGAACCCGCAAGAGAAAGTGCATGAACAAAGAAGGGAGGATCCTCGAACTGGCGAACAAGAGGGAAGCGAAGGTTGTGCTTTTCAATGAAAGCACGATTGTATATGAAGCGCGTATAGCCGTAATCAAACTGATAGTCCTTGAAGGAAACCATCCCATCCTGCGCAAAGTTATATCCGTCGTAATCGCCGATATGCTTTTTCTTCACCACATGTCCCTTTCTGTTGATAATAGTCATGCTGCCGCCGCACACCATTACATTATGGTGAATAGCATTTTCATACATCACCTGCAACGTGTCGGCAGTTGGGTAGAAGTCATCAGGATCCATGAAAGCCACCCATTCACCTTTCGCCATGTCCAGCCCGACGTTTCGTGCGGCCGCAGCACCTTGATTCTTCTGATGCACGACCTTGAATCGTTTGTCACGGGCAGCATAGTCGTCAAGGATTTGTCCAGAAGCATCCGTACTACCATCATCAATGCACAGGAACTCCAAGTCTCCTAATGTCTGTGCTTGCAGTGAGTCCAAGCACTTCTTGATGTATTGGTCAACATTGTACGTCGGCACGATTACCGACATAAGAGGGGTGTCTCTTTTCATGTCTTTTATATGTTGAGAATTAATATTTGCATCAAAATGAACAAAAACATCAAAAGCAAGGATATGTTGAACAACATTTTGTACTTCTTGTGCTTTTGGGATTCCTGTTCAGAACTTTTTCGGAGCGAGGCAATTGTTGTTTCCTGTTCATGTCTTATTTTCTCAAAGCTCATTTCCTGCTTCTGTTGTCTGTCCTTCAGTGCAGCAATCTGCATCTCATAGTCCTTCTTGCATTTCAGTAGGCTTTCCTGTAGGCTTTCCTGCTCATGCCTATGGATATAAATGGCAAAGTCAATGGCTTCTTGCTCTTTTTCGTCAGGTGTTCCAACCAATTCGGAATCCTTCAGCCATGTATTGTAGAAGTTAAAGTTTTTCCCGTAAGAATTGTCAATCATCTTAACTGGTAAACCCAGCAGCAGACGCAGAATGGCAACATGCAGTCGCGTGGAGCTTACTTCCTTGAACGACGAGACAAACTTGATTCCAGCCTTTATCTCTCGTGGAAAGAATTTTTCAATAAAGAAGGAATCCGTTTCGCTGTTGTTATGTGTCATCAGGAAGTCCCAAGCCTCCGCACTTGATTCTTTAATATTTGGCCAATCAGAAAAGGAAGCGTTAACATACTTGTCTGGTTGCTTCTTTTCTTTCAACTCCTTGTCTTCGCGAAGCAAAATGAGGTTTTGTCGTGTAGTCTCTGTCGTCATATCCGCCTGAAGCTCTTGCGGATTGATGCAGAATGCCATGTCAGGAAGGGTCATAAGCTGACCTGTGAATCCCTTTTGCCTCAGCAGTTCTGCGGAATGGTTGTCGCGAGCACAAATAGTAAGATGATGGTGCTGGTTCATCTTATTAATATCCTCGGCAAAGATGTCGTTAGACTCATAGTGCACGGTTTGTGGTAGCACTATGATGTTGTTTTCAGGGTAAAGTCGCATGACTTCGAGTCGGAACTCCTGATGTTCGCGCCAGATGTCGCCAAAGTTCCCGCCGCCAAGCAAAAGGATGGTGCAGTCTTGAGAAAGCGGTCGGAAGTCGAATGTCTCCTTGCTATGTTTGCCAAGACAATTGCCCTTCAGTTCCTTTAGAAAGTCCTCAGTCCCCCGCCAAATCAAAATGTCGCCGACATTAGCATAGTATGGCAGGTCTAAAAGAATGTAGTCGTCTGGAATAAGTGGAACAAGAGCCTTTCTTATTGTCTCTTTGAGTGTCAGGCAGATATTGTCAACGCATGTCTTCATGGTATTTTGTTTGGTATTTGATTTTCTGTATTTCGTAGTTTGTCTTTATCTTCTGCCAAACGGAATATTCTTCATTGCTCTCTTTGAGTTTGGTTGACATGAATGCCTTCATTTCTGGCTGTAACCATTCTGTGCCGTCAGCGCATTTCCTGTTTCGCATTTCTGCAAATGTCGGTGCTTCGGACGGTATGTTCCCAAGGGTAAGAAATGCGTGTCCATTGTAGCAATGGTGTTCCTTGCAGTTATTTCCAATTGCCTTGAAAGGGATGGGTTGGGAAATATCCTCGAATATGTTTGCTGTAAAATATGATTGATAGCATTGTGACATTTCTCCTGTCACGAGGTTAAGGTAGAAGGACCAGTCGCCAGCATAGCAGAAATCCGTACGTTTTTGTCCGAATATCTTCAATTTATATTCAAACAAGGGAGACTTGAACACTCCCCAAGTGTCGATATATTCTTTTCTTGGCAGGTGTGTCATCATTGGAAGTTTGTCGTCCTCCTTTTCGTCTCTTGCAATAGTAACATGGTTTGCAGCCCCAAGCTCTTTTATTGCGAGTTGCTTGATGTCGTCGATGTAAGAAATCGCATCGTCCGACGGAGTAAGTTCAAGGCTAAAGGAACAGCCAGCATCTCTGACTTTTCGAATGTTGTTGAAGAACATGTCGAAAAGCCCCCTCTTTTTGAATTCAAGATAATGATATGAGAATTTGAAGAAGAGACGCTTCTTCAGTTCTTCGGGGAATGTTGAAAAGTCGTCGAAACGTTTGGAGACGGTACCGTTAGTAACAATCATTACGTAATGACCTTCCTGAAGTAGTTCCCTTGCATAGTCCACTATTTCCTTTGAGAGCAAAGTCTCTCCTCCTCCACAAAGATTGATAAGACAGATTCCGCCCAGTCGTTCTTTTGAAAGAGCCTTCCTGACGTGTTCTGGGGAGAACTTGAATGTGGGTAGAGGACCTTCAAAGAGTCTGTGCTGTGTGATGTAACAATAGGAGCAGCGCAATGTACATGTCGTTACGGGTACATAGCAGTCAATGAATCTTTTTATTTTGTCCATGCTTGAAATGATGAGTCTTGTTGTAGGCTATCTATCGTATGCAAAGATACAAATTTTTCTTAAACTAAGTGTTTTATTGATAGCTTTTATTTGTGTGTTGTTGTTTTTTTGTCTATCTTTGTGCAGTAAAAACATATAAATTGAAGAAGATAGCAGTACTTACCATGGTTCGCAACGACGAATTCTTCCTGCAAAAGTGGGTGGAATACTATGGTCGTGAACTTGGCAGGGAGAATCTCTACATCTACTATGATGGAGAGGACCAGACGGTTGGTGACTTCTGCGAGGGGGCGAATGTCTTTGTGCATCCCAAGATAGGTTCGCAGGTAGTGGCGGCGGAGAAAGGACGGCTGAAGTTCCTTTCGGGGAAGGCTGCTGAGCTCTTTGCCCGGGGCTATGACTTGGTGATAGGCGTTGATGCTGATGAATACATCGTCGTTGACCCTATGGTGGGCATCGGGCTCGGGGAGTACCTGTCGCGTCAGGATATTGATGTATGTCTTTCTGCCTTAGGACTTGACTTCGGGCAGAAGCTGGGCGAGGAGGGTGACCTTTCTCTGGAGGAGTCGTTCCTCAGCCAGAGGCATTATGCCCAGATAGGGACACGCTATACGAAGGCATCAATTATTGCCAAGCCTTGCCGATGGGGCAGCGGTTTCCATCGTGTCAAGGGACACAACTTCCATATTGCTCGGGATTTGTATCTCATGCACTTCGGCTATGCTGACAGGAAGATTCTGGAGGACAGGCTGGGCGATGTTGACCGTATGGCCCAGGGATGGGAGAAGCACATTTACAAGCGTAGCCGTACCATCAAGTATGCTACGAAGGAAAAGGCTCGCGACTTTGACTGGTGGATGCCCTTTGCACGCAGGGTGCAGGCGTGGTGCCGCCCGCCCTATGCATGGAACAAGCCGGCGATGTTCGAGTTGAGGATTGTTGTTAGGTTGCCGAAAAGGTTTGAGGAGGTGTTGTAGCTTATGACTTATCTTGGCTTCTTTTTGAGAAAGATGGTCTTTGGGTATCTGTTCCTTTCTTTGAGTGGGGATAAGAAACTGCGAAAGAAGAAGCGTAACCAGGTCTTGGCCAAGTTGTGCGAGCAGTTTGTGCAGGACATTCCAGTAGTTATTCCAAAGGACAGTGTACCTGAGCTTCAGCCGAAGGAATACATTTTCTCCATGTGGCTGCAGGGAGAGGAGAATGCTCCCAGGATTGTGAAGTCATGCTGGGACAGTATTCGCCGCCATAGCAAGGAGGAGTTGGTCATCCTTGATGCCGACAGCATCAGTCGCTGGATAGACCTCCCCGACGGATTTCTTGATGGGTGGAGGAAAGGAAATGTAAAAGCAAGTCATGTTTCAGACTTTTGCCGTGTAGAACTGTTGTGGAAATACGGAGGCTACTGGATGGATGCTACCGACTATCTTTGCCATCCTGTTCAGGAGTTCATTGCCGAACAGCCTTTCTTCATTTATTTGGGCGATGAGAGCGGTGACAGTCCGTTCATCCAGAGTTGCTTTATCCGTGCCTATGCCCATCATCCTATTATCGGGGCCTGGAGGGAAGCTTTCCGTGCTTATTGGGAAAAGCATTCAAAGGCTTTCGACTACTTCGTGTTGCACCGGCTTTTCCGCCATTGTGTGCTGACCAATCCCGAGGTTGCGAAGCTGTTCAATCAGATGCCGCAAATTCAGCATTATTGTACGCACTATGTCAGGTGGGGAGGTTATTGGGACAGCCCATTCGATGAGGAGACATTCCGACAGATAACGTCGGAGGGTGCTTTTCAGAAGATGGAGTACAAATCCCCTTCTTCCCAGAATCCTGTTCCTGGCACGTTTGCCGATTACTTTGTGAACGGTAAGGTCTGAGCTTGTTGCTCCTTCTCTTTTTCTTCCAGTATCCAGAGGTACTGCTTTCGGAAGTTTGCATTCCAGGCTTCGCGCTGTTCCTGTGTGGCGGTCTCGAAGAGCCTGTTGGTCTGTTCGATGATGATTTTCAGGCTTCGGATATGTTCTTCCGTTGGAGCTGACATGATGAAGCTGTCGGGATTGGGGTAGTAGTAGTAGAGCGGCAGTTTGAGGATGGTGGTGCGCTTTACGTTCAGAAGGATTTCTCCCCACCAGGGTACGTCTTCGTACTTGACGCCTTCTGCGAAACTTGCTTTTCTTGCGAGGTCAGTCCGAAGCAGGCAGCGCCAGGCCTGGCAGTTTCTCACCTTCCACTTTTTGTTGACGTTTACTGGATAATAGCATTCCGTGGCGTGATGGAAGATGTTTTCCGTGACGAGGTATTTGGGGTTGTTGTAGTGGTGGTGCCAAGGTCTGACGTCGCCGAGGTGATGCTTGTGTGTCCACATGTTCAAGTGGCGGTACAGGTGGTTGTATTCAAAGGTGACCATGTCGGAGTCGTCGCGCAGTGAGGCTTTGACGCATATTTCCATTGCTTGAGGATGTAGTATGTCGTCTGGGTCGAGATACATGACGTAGTCTCCGCTGACCATCTTCAGCGCATTGTTTCGGGCTACTGCCTGACCTTGATTCTGCTGTGAGGTCAGGATGAAGCGGTTGTCTTTGTCCTGATATTGTCGGGCAATGGTGGCGCTACCGTCTGTGCTGCCGTCGTCCACGAGGATGGCTTCCCAGTCTTGGTATGACTGAGCCAGAAGGCTATCCAGTGCGCGACCTAAATACTTCTCAACGTTGTAGATGGGTATGATGACCGAAACCTTGTGCATGTAATCCGGGCTTTATAGCTTGCCTTTTTTAGCCAGCTTGCGTTTCTTTTTTTCCAGGTATCCTTGGAAGGGTGTCAGGAAGTGTTTCTCCCAGGGTCGGCGTTTTTCCTCAGGTGCATTCTCATAGACAGCCTTGGCAGCATTGATGGCTGCTTCGAGGCTCAGTGCTTTGTGGTCCTGACTGGCAGAAAAGAGGTAGCTTCCGGGGTTGGGGTAATAGAAATAGAGTGGGAGGTTCAGGATGGTGGTTCGGCGGATGCGGAGCAGTACTTCGCTCCACCAGGGGAAGTCCTCGAAGTTGATGCCTTTGATGAACTTGATATCGCGCACGGCATAGGTCTTGTACATGCAGCGCCACACTTGGCAGTGCTTCACGGCCCAGCGGCGTTCGATGTCCTTTGGGCGCCCGTATTCTGTGGCGTAGTCGAAGATGTTGTCCGTGACGAGGTACGGTGGTTTTGCGTAGTACTTGTAATGTGGCACGGAATCTCCGAGGCGGAGGAAGTGGCGGAACAGGCCAAGCGTACGGTATATGCGGTCGTATGTGTAGGCGACGAGGTCGGATTGATCCCTGAGTGCTGCTTCGAGGCAGAGTTCCATCAGTTGCGGGTGGAGGAAGTCGTCGGCATCAAGGAAGATGAGGTATTCTCCGTTGATGTTTTCCAGGCCGGCGTTGCGTGCATCGGAAAGTCCGCCGTTAGCCTTATGTACGACTTTGAACCTGTGGTCGCTTGCGGCGTATTCATCTGCGATGCGTCCGCTACCGTCGGTACTGCCGTCATCCACGAGGATGGCTTCCCAGTCCTTGCAGGTCTGGCTGAGGATGCTGTCGAGTGCTCGGCGCAGGTACTTCTCGACGTTGTAGATGGGGACGATAACGGAAATCATGATGTCTGCGTACGTTTAGTTTGCCAAATCCCATTTGCACCACCTGTTGTGCGACCAGAGCCACAGTTCGGGCTGTCGGCGGATGGATTGCTCAAGCAGTCGCAGATAGCACAGGGACAGGGCCATGTCGCTGCTGCTCTCCTCTGCATTGGGCTGCATCTCCCGGAATGTCAAGCGGTAGTGTCCGCGCGAAGTCTTCTCTACGTCCAGATAGACGAGCTCTGCTCCTATCTTGTGGGCTATCTCCTCTGCACCACGAGTGTACCAGGAGGCTTGGTTCAGGAAGGTGACTCTGTCTTTTTCCTTTCCGGTGGGTCGCTGGTCTTGGATGAATCCGCAGAGGAAGGGTTCGCCTTCGGCTTTCCATTTCAGCATGGTGCGGACGGTCTGGTTCATCTCTATCTGCTTGGTGTCCCAGCGGCTGCGGATTTCGTGCATGAGCGAGGCAAAGTAGGGGCTTTCTATCTGCTTGTATATCTCGGCGCCTTTCTTCGGGTTCCGGTAGCGGACGCTGACTTCCTGATACCACTCCCAGCAGCCCAGGTGGCCGAGGAGCATGAAGACGTTCTTGCCCTCGGCGGCTATGCGTTCGGGCAGTTCACAGTTCAGCACTTCCACGCGGCGGAGCATCTCCTCGTCCGTGATGTTGAGGCACTTGAAGGCTTCGACGAAGACGTCGCAGAGGTTGTGGTAGAAGGCCCGCTCGATGCGGAGGATTTCCTTTTCGCTCTTCTCGGGGAAGGAGCAGCGGAGGTTCTCGCGGACCAGTCGGCGCCTATACCTTATTATATAATATATGAACGGGAAGGCAATGTCGCTCAGCAGATACAGTATGCCCAAGGGCAACCCTGCCAGGAGGCGCATGAAGCGATGTCTTTTCTTTGTTCCGTTCTTGTTCATTCTCGCTGTGTCAGTCTTGATTGTTCTGGTTGACAAGGGCAAAGGTACGAAGAAAAAGTGAAAAGTGAAGAGCGTAGGACGAAGAATTATGGTCGTTATGCGTAGAAAATGACAATTCACTGGTCTTTGTGACGAGAACAGGGCTGTCCGATGCGGTATCGGGCAGCCCTGTTTGCGTTATTCGAGCCAAGGGGTGAGGTAATCTACCAGGGGATGTTCCCTGAGTGCTGCTTCGAGTTTGCGGAGCGCACGCAGATGGAGGGTGGAGGCACGGGCTTTGCTGAAACCCATTTCGGCGGCTATCTCCGTAAGGCTAAGGCGTTTGCAGTCGATGCCGTAGAATTGTCTGACGATTTGCTGTTCCTTCGGCAAGAGGCATTTCAGAGCGTCTTCGATGCGCTGCTGCTGTCCTGTGCGCAGCAGGTCCTCGTCGTCCTCCTGCTCCAGGAAGGTCTCGTCCTGCAGGCTCATGGCTGTCCTGCCACGGTGGATTGCCATGAGCATCATCTTGCGGCACCAGTGGCTGGCGTATGTGGCGAAGCAGCAGTCGGTGCTTTCGTCGTATCGCATGGCGGCTTCGCACAGGCCGAGGCAACCCTCCTGCCGAAGGTCGTCCAGGCTGATGCCGCAGTCTCTCATCCTCCAGGCCATTGCGTAGGCCAGGGGCATGTGGCTGATGACGAGCAGG
>Ga0247609_10006364_pt1 | contig 11381 bp, 7 predicted proteins | sample 172DNAGHGlowgp2_FD_193487 | JGI IMG/M metagenome (GOLD analysis project Ga0247609, IMG submission 193487) | Sheep rumen microbial communities from Palmerston North, Manawatu-Wanganui, New Zealand - 1728 DNA GHGlow gp2 | ecosystem: Host-associated > Mammals > Digestive system > Stomach > Rumen ... | reverse complement strand
GTCCGAAACTGATCATCGGTGGCGCTTCCGCCTACAGCCGCGACTGGGATTGGGCTCGTATGCGCAAGATTGCCGATGAGATTGGCGCCATCCTGATGGCCGACATCTCCCACCCTGCCGGTTTGATTGCGAAGGGTCTGTTGAACAACGCGGTTGAGCACTGCCACATCGTGACCACTACCACACACAAGACATTGCGCGGACCGCGCGGCGGCCTCATCATGTTGGGCAAAGACTTTGAGAACCCGTGGGGTAAGACCACCCCGAAGGGTGTCGTGAAGATGATGTCCCAGATTCTCGACTCCGCCGTGTTCCCGGGCGTGCAAGGCGGCCCGCTGGAGCATGTCATCGCCGCCAAGGCCGTCGCTTTCGGCGAGGCCCTGACCGATGAATACGCCCAATATGTGAAACAGGTGAAACTGAACGCCGCCACCATGGCCGAGTCTTTCGTCAAGAGAGGTTACAAGGTCATCTCCAACGGCACCGACAACCACCTGATGCTCATCGACTTGCGTCCCAAATTCCCCGAGTTGACCGGTAAAGTGGCCGAGAACACCTTGGTTAAGGCGGACATCACCATCAACAAGAACATGGTGCCGTTCGACACCCGTTCCGCATTCCAGACCTCCGGTCTGCGCGTGGGCACACCGGCCATCACCACTCGTGGCCTGAAAGAGGGCGACATGGACGGCATCGTTGAGATGATCGACAACATCCTCTGCGACGTGGAGAACGAAGAGCTCATCGCCAAGACACGCAAGACGGTCAACGACATGATGCACGACAGACCGCTGTTCGCTTGGTAAGATTGACAAAGATTACCAACATTATCAACGAAGGGTTGCCACACTGGGCAACCCTTTCTTTTTTATCCGCCGTGCGTATCCGAAAAATGCCTATCTTTGCCCTGATTTTTTGAGTATAGAACCAAATTTAAGAATCGACTGTAAAAATTAACATTTTATTATAAACCAAAGCATTAGCTATTATTTCGCGTTTACCTAAAGCCCAGCAATCTTTGAGGATATAAACTACAGAAATAATACATGAGGCCGTTCGTGTGGAATGCTGTCTCCTGAAAGATAATAAGCAATGCTCATACCCAAGAGGTGTGAGTACTTATTTCGGGAGAAGGTTTCCACGCTGGGCTACCTTGGTAACGCATAAGGAAAGCACCTTTTCTTTTGCGTGGCGGATAATGGAGATGCAACAACTGTTATCCGTATGGCCAACAAAAATCTGAATGCGGCAAAAAACGCCAAGAAAGACGAGTTCTACACCCAACTTATCGATATTGAGAATGAACTCCGGCACTACAAGCATCATTTCAAGGGCAAAACCGTGTTGTGCAACTGTGATGATCCGCGTGTAAGCAATTTTTTCCACTATTTCAGTTACAATTTTGAACAATTAGGATTGAAAAAACTCATCACTACTTGTTATAAAAACCAAAATCGGGATTTATTTTCGCAAAATGACAGCGAACGAGCAATATGGTTGGAATATTTTGGCGACAAAAACAACAACCGCGTACCTGACCCGGAAGAAATTGGCATCCATTATTTCCAAGGCGACGGCGATTTTCGTTCCCAAGAGTGCATTGAACTGCTGAAAGAGGCCGACATTGTGGTCACCAACCCACCATTCTCCCTTTTTCGTGAATATGTGGCACAATTGATGAAGTATGAGAAAAAGTTTGTGATAGTGGGCCATCAAAATGCTATTCATTACAAAGAGATCTTCCCTATGATAAAAGAAAATAGATTATGGCTGGGTTACGGTTTTAAAGGCGGAGCAGGACATTTCTTTAGCCGCTATGAAGACACTGCCACAGCAGGTGACCACCGGGAAGGTATGATTCGCGTTTCTGGGGTAAATTGGTTCACCAATTTGGAAATACCCAAAAGGCACGAGGATATGATTCTGTATAAGACATATAATTCTGAAGAATATCCGAAATATGACAATTTTGATGCAATAGAATGTTGTCCTACAGCAAATATTCCGATAGATTATGAAGGTTTGATGGGTGTTCCTGTCACCTTTTTAGATAAATACAATCCCGACCAATTTGATATTGTAGGAATACTGAATCATGGGTGTGATAGTGAATATGATTTGGCAAAACCGATTTTGAACGGGAAAGAGAAATTCTCTCGCATCCTCATCCGCCGGCGCCAGACAGGAAAAGTTAAGGCATACGAACAACCTGAAATGGAATTACCCATGGCGGCGGAAAACCCCGAACCTTACAATCCGTCTGTTTAATTACATCAAAAAATGAATTGATTATGGCTGTTTTTCGCATCATTTAGAGATGATATTAAAAATATTTATATTTTTGCAACGAATATTCACAATAATCAATTCATAATTTAAATCGATTAAATAATGACAAACCCAATCTGGATATGGCAATATGACCAATGGCCGCAATTCTGCTGGAACGACAGCAGTCTGATAGGACCTTTGGCTCGGGTCCGCGAGAAACAGGGACGACTGGTGGGCATGATGGACGCCTTGGGATTCGAAAACCAGTCTGCATCGTCACTCGACACTCTCACAGAGGATGTCCTGCGCAATGCCGAGATAGAGGGGCTGATTCTCAACGAGGAACATGTTCGCTCTTCAGTGGCAAGACATCTCGGCATCGACCTGGCAAGCGCCACCGCAACTGACCATTACAGCGAAGGGGTTGTGCAGGTGCTAATGGATGCAGTTGAAAATGCTTCCGAACCCTTGACCGAACAACGACTCTTTAATTGGCACGCCGCCCTGTTTCCCACAGGCAGAAGCGGTATGACCCCCATAACAGTCGGTGCCTACCGCAGCGGAGATGAACCCATGCTGGTGGTAAGCGGTGCCATGGGCAAGGAAAAGATCCACTATGAAGCACCGCCATCCGACAGAGTAGCCGACGAGATGCGGCTTTTCCTGCAATGGCTTAATGCGGAAAGCACCATCGATCCCCTGCTCAAAGCCGGAATAGCGCATTTGTGGTTCATCAATATACACCCTTTCGATGACGGGAATGGACGCCTTACCCGCACTATCACCGATATGATTCTCGCTCGTGCGGACGGTCAGCCCAAACGCTTCTACAGCATGTCGGCGGCGATACTGCGGAACAAAAAGTCATACTACGACACGCTTGAATACATGGGCAAACACGGATTGGACATAACACCATGGCTACTTTGGTTTTTGCTGACATTGGAAGATGCCATCGACACGGCACAAACACGTACATTACAAGTGATTCGGAAATCATTGTTCTGGCAACGACATCATACTACAGTCCTTAATGAGCGTCAAATCAAGATGATAAACAGGTTGTGGGACGGCTTTGAAGGAAAGCTGAGTACGGGAAAATGGGCCAAGATGACCAAGTCTTCGCAAGCAACCGCCCTTCGCGATATTCAGGATCTGGTCGCCAAGGGAATACTGCATAAAACCGATGACAAAGGAAGAAATGCGGGATATGAACTGGCAATAGATTAAAATATACCATATTATGCAAATCGAACTACACAAAATCACTGTCCGCGAACTGACCGCAGGATACCAGGACAACAACGAGAATGGCGTACGCGCCTTTGGCGGCCGACTGGATGTACGCCCACCCTTCCAGCGCGAGTTTGTCTATAAGGAAAAACAACGCGACGCGGTCATCGACACCCTGACACAAGGATTTCCGCTGAATGTGATGTATTGGGCCGTGCGCGAGGACGGCACCTTCGAAATCATCGACGGCCAGCAGCGCACTATCAGCATCTGCCAATATGTGAACGGGGACTTCGCCTACATGTTCCGCTATTTTCACAACCTCCAACCTGACGAGCAGGAGCAGATTCTGAATTACGAACTGCAGGTTTACATTTGCAGTGGGACCGACAGCGAGAAACTCAAATGGTTCAAAACCATCAACATAGCAGGCGAGGAACTTACTGAACAAGAACTTCGCAATGCCGTGTATGCGGGCAATTGGGTAAGCGATGCCAAACGCTATTTCAGCAAAAACGGCGCGCCTGCGGCCAAAATCGGCAGCGATTACCTCAGCGGTTCCGCCATCCGCCAAGAATACCTTGAAACCGCCATCTCTTGGATTTCCGATGGCAACATTGAAATCTACATGTCCAATCACCAACACGATGCAAGCGCAGCTCCGGTATGGCAGTTCTTTCAGGCCGTGATAACATGGGTTGAGACTTCTTTTCACCCCAACAAGGAACGCAAAAAAATCATGAAAGGCGTGGATTGGGGCATGCTCTACAAGAATTTCAAAGATCAAATTATAAATTACACTGTAGTTGACGAAGAAGTAAGAAAACTGATTTTGGATGATGATGTGACCAACAAAAAAGGCATCTATCCCTATATTCTAACCCGAAAAGAGCGATATTTATCCATTAGGGCATTTACAGAGGCGCAGAAACTAGCAGCATACGAACGGCAAGGCGGTATTTGTGCCATCTGCGGCAAACACTTCGACATTGAGCACATGGAGGCCGACCACATCACACCGTGGCACGAGGGCGGCAGAACTATTGCCGAAAACTGCCAGATGCTGTGTCGGGAATGCAACAGAAGGAAGAGCGGGAAATAGGTTAAAACTTGAACTTCCACCGGCGGTGGCTCCACAGCCAATATTGCGGCTTGCGGCGGATGGTCTGCTCCAACAACTCCACATACCGCTGCGTGATCCCATACTCCGCACAATCGTTCGGAGTGTCCGTAATCAACTGCATATCAACACGATACTTGCCCATCCTTTCCTTAATCACCTCATAATAAAGCACCGGAATATTGTATTTTCGGGCGAAATGTTCCGCACCGAAAATCATGCCCGTGCGCTGATGCAGAAAATCGGTCACATAACAACGCTTCTTGCTATTGGGCGACTGGTCGCTGAGCATCATGTAAGCCACGGGAATATGCTGTGACTCATAATGTTCGAAAACATCGCGCACCGTGTCCGCAAACACCACCTCCGTGCCATAGCGGGTGCGCGCACGGTTGACCAGTTTTTCAAACACTTTGTCGGAGTTGGGCTTCCCTACCCCCACGCCATGATGCTTGAACATCTCATCCAACGCCAAAATCATCCACTCCCAGTTGTTGTAGTGCGACGACATCAGAATGACACTCCTCCCCTCGTCAAAATAGCGGTTCACCAACTCGGGATTGCTGCAACGATAACGCTTCCGCAAGATACAGCGCGGCAGCACCAGCATCTTCACCATCTCCACCGCTATCTGAGTGAGATGCCAATAATAGCGGTTCTTGATCTTTCGGATTTCCTTTGGGGATTTTTCCGGAAAAGAATTCCGCAAATTCTCCAAAATCACCTTTCTACGATAACGCACCACATAATTTAGCACCAGGTACAACGGCCCCGCCAGCACATACAGCAACGCCAAGGGCAGCAACGCCAGCGGATAACAAAGGAACCAGATGAAGAAGTAGGTGAGCATATTTTAGGGGGGTATAGTTTAGAGTTGGGAATAGGAGTAAAGGAGTAAAAGAGTAAGGGAGAAAAATTAATTCCTCTTTTCCTCTTCTCCTCTTCTCCTCTTTTCATCCAAATATTTAGCAAAATCGTAGAGCGAGTCGAAATGGTATTTCGTTATGGAGAGTATTTCATCAAATTCGGGGTGGCAGATGGTACCAACGTGAACGGGCAAAATCCCAGCATTCTGCGCAAATTGCATATCGGAGAGCGCGTCGCCGACCATAATGGAGTTACGGAAGTCAATATCGGGGAAGTCATTTTTTGCCTGCAGCGCCATTCCTATCTGGGGTTTGCGGCAGGAGCAGTTCTCCGCTGCCAAGTGCGGGCAGCAATAAATGGCATCCATCGGGGTGTGTTGCGCGAGCAGGCGCATCTGCATGTAGCTGTGCACCGCATCTACCTGGGCCTGCGTGCAGATTTTCTTGCCGACACCCTGCTGGTTGGTCACCAGGATAATGTGCTTGAATAGCGGACGCAGCATTTTCATGGCATCCAAAAAATGGTCCACAAACACAAATTGTTCCACCGACTCCACATAACCGCCCACAATTTGCACATTCACGATGCCGTCCCGGTCAAGAAAAAGGGTATTCATCATTGCAAAAAAACCGTGGCAAATATACAATTTTTGTATTTTTGCAGACTACTATGACTATTGAAGAACTACAGAAGCGGTTTTGTCCCAAAGAAACCGCTAAAATGCAAGCGTTCCTTCAGGAACCCAAAAGCCAACAGATTGTACAATTGAACGGTCTGGTGGGATCGTCATACCCGCTTTTTGTCTCCAATCTCGCAGAAAACATGACTGGAGTGCACCTTTTTGCGCTCAACTCGCGCGAGCGGGCCGCCTATTTTTACAACGATTTGGAGAAGTTGCTCAACGACCGCAATGTGCCGCTGCCCAACAAGAGAGTCCACTATCTGCCGTCATCTTTCAAGCGTGCGCACAACACCGATGAGATTGACAACTCCAATGTGAAACTGCGTTCCGAAATCGTCAACAAGATTGCGAACCATCCGGATGGTGATTATATCATCGTCACCTACCCCGAAGCGTTGGCCGAGAAGGTGGTAACACCTAAATTCCTGAATGACAATTCTTTTGTCATCCGTCAAGGCAACGAGATCCCCACCGACATCTTCCTCCAATTCCTGTATGAGTTTGAGTATTTGCAGGAAGACTTTGTCTTTGAGCCCGGCCAATTCGCCTGGCGTGGTAACATCTTTGACATTTTCTCCTTCTCCGAGGAGTATCCTTACCGTATTGAACTGGATGGGGACACCATCGAGTCGATCCGCTTTTTCAATCCCGAGACACAACTGTCGATTCGGGAAGAGCCCGAGATTCGCATCATGCCGAAAATCGTGTCACTCGACAAGGAGGAGCAACGCATATCGCTGTTGGATTTTCTTCCTCCGGAAACTGTCTTGTGGTTAGACAACCCCAAAGATATCGGCTCACAGGTCGGGCAACTCTATAAGACTGTGAAAGAGGAGTTTGAGGACGACAATCTGGAACATAAAAACAGTGTTGACGAACTGTTCATCGGGAAACGAGATTTCGACTCCGCTTGCACCGGCCATCTGCAATTCCATATCAATTCAAAAAACGACAGCGCCGGGCAGACCATCGACTTTGCCTTAAAACCCCAAAACAACTTCGGGCGCAGCTTCGATTACCTTTTCCTGGAATGGATCGACAACATGGAACATGGCATCCGCAGTGTTTTCATGGCGGAGAACCAGTCGCAACTTGACCGTCTGTATAAGATCATGTTGGACTTGCTGGACAAGTACAACAAGCACAACGCCACCAACTACAAAATAGAACCGCTCTACTACCCTATCCGCTACATTCTGCACGAAGGCTTCCGCGATGAGAACCACAAGCTGGCCGTCTATACCGACCACCAGTTCTTGGAGAAACACGAGCGTGTGGTTATCCGCGACCGATACAAGAAGAGCGAGGCCTTTACGCTGCGCGAGATATATGACTTGCAACCAGGTGATTATGTAGTCCATATCGACTATGGGATCGGCATTTACCAAGGGTTGGAGAAAACCGAGATGAACGGCAAGGAACAGGAGGTCATCAAACTCACCTACAAAGACGGTGACATATTATATGTAAGTGTCCATTCTTTGCACAAGATTTCCAAATATGTGGGTAAAGACGGCACCGCCCCCACCCTGCACCGAATCGGGTCGGGCACTTGGGACAAGATCAAGGAGCGTACAAAAAAGAGAATCAAGGAGTTAGCCATTGACCTCATCCAACTCTACGCCCAACGGAAAGCACGGAAAGGATTTGCTTTCTCTGCTGACAACTACTTGCAGACGGAATTGGAGGCCTCATTCATCTACGAAGACACGCCCGACCAGACCAAAACCCTGGCGGAGGTGAAGTCGGATATGGAAAGCGAGCATCCCATGGACCGGCTCATCTGCGGCGATGTGGGATTCGGGAAGACGGAAATCGCCATCCGCGCGGCGTTCAAGGCCGTGTGCGACAGCAAGCAGGTGGCCGTGCTCGTGCCCACCACCGTATTGGCATTGCAGCACTACACCACCTTCACCGACCGGTTGTGCGACATGCCCTGCAAGGTGGAGTACATCAACCGGTTCAAGACCAACAAGCAGATTAAAGACACGCTGAAACGGCTGAAGGAAGGCCAAGTCGATATACTCATCGGAACCCATCGATTATTAAGTAAAGATGTGGTTTTCAAAGATTTAGGACTACTTATCATCGATGAGGAGCAAAAATTCGGTGTTGCGGCGAAGGAGAAGTTGCGCGAATTGCGCGTGAGTGTCGATACGCTGACCATGTCGGCCACGCCCATTCCGCGCACCTTGCAATTCTCTCTGATGGGCGCACGCGACATCTCCGTCATCACCACACCCCCACCCAACCGCCAACCCATCCAGACCGAAGTGCATGTGTTTGACGAGGAACTGCTTCGCGATGCCATACAATTCGAACTCAACCGCCACGGACAAGTGTTTGTGGTGCACAATAAAATCCAGAACATCAAAGAGTTGGCAGGACTCATCCAACGACTAGTCCCCTCAGCCAAGGTGGCAATAGGGCATGGTCAAATGGAAGGCGAGCAGCTGGAGAAAATCATGACCGACTTCATCAACCAGCAGTACGATGTTTTGGTGTCCACCACTATCGTGGAGTCTGGGTTGGACATTGTGAACGCCAACACCATGATTATCAACGATGCGCAAAACTTCGCGCTCAATGTTCTGCACCAGCTTCGCGGGCGCGTGGGCCGTAACAACCAAAAGGCATTCTGCTACCTGTTCACTAAGCCCTATGACACACTCAACGATCAGGCACGCAAACGGTTACAGGCCATTGAAGACTTCTCCGACATCGGCAGCGGCATCCAGATTGCCCTGCGCGACCTGGACATCCGCGGAGCCGGCAACATTCTCGGTGCCGACCAGAGCGGCTTCATCAACGAGATTGGTTATGAAATGTATCAGAAAATCTTGAGCGAGGCCATTCGGGAAATGCAAGATTTAGGTGATCAAGAAATTGAAACCGCCGACAATTCCAAACTGCTGGTGCGCGAATGCCTCATTGAGACCGACATCGAGGCGCTGTTCCCCTCCGACTACGTGAGCAACGTGAGCGAGCGCATGAGCTTGTACAAAGAACTCGAGAGCATCCAGGACTTGGACAAACTGGAAACATTCCGCAAAAAACTGCTCGACATCTTCGGGCCTTTGCCCCAAGCGACAGAGGAACTGCTGCAAACCATACCATTGCGGCTGATTGCGGGCCGGTTGCATTTCGAGAAAATCATTTTGAAAAAGAACACCCTGACCGGTTATTTCATCGGCAATTCCTCCTCCAGATATTACCAGTCGGAAGAATTTGGCAAAGTGCTTGGTTTTCTGCAAGCCAACCACCCGCTCATACAACTGAAAGAAGTGAAAGGCAAACTGCTGTTCATCATCCATAAGATACCCACCATGAAATCGGCCATGCATTGGATGGAGAAGATGGAACGGTATGTGAATGGGTGAAGGAGGTGAACGGTACAAGGGTGAACGGTAAACGGGGAATGAACATTAGCAATATGACAATCAATCGGAAAACATGGGATTTCATTCAGCGGCATCGGGATGAGGATGTCCGGAAGTTGGCCTTGCGCGGATGCAAGGATCCGGATGTGGATTTCCCCCTTGCGCTGCAGCAGATCCAAGGAAGGCAGAAAGCAAAGGATAAACTGCCGGACTATTATGCGAACGAAAACATCCTTTACCCGCCCACCATTTCCATGGAGCAGTGTTCATCCTCCCAAACCGCCCAATACAAAGCGTCGATTGTAAGTGGGGACTCTTTCGCTGACCTGAGTGGCGGCTTCGGGGTAGATGCCTTGGCCCTGGCAAAAGTCTTCGAGCAGGGATACTATGTGGAACCGATGGACGAACTGTGCAAATTGGTTCTGTATAACACCAATATGTTCAATATCAATAATTTACAAATTCTAAACGGCACCATGGAAGAGATGCTCCCCACCCTGTCCGAGGTGGATGTCATCTATCTGGACCCCTCGCGGCGCAATGTTCATGGGCAACGGGTGGTCACGCTTCAGGAGTGCACTCCCGACCTCACCCAACACAAAGAGCAACTATTAGAAAAGGCACGCAAGCTGGTGTTGGTAAAGCTCTCTCCCATGTTGGATTTGAAAGCCACGCTGGCGTTGTTGCCGGAGACCACTGCCATTCATGTGGTTGCCGTCAATGGCGAATGCAGGGAGATTCTTCTCCTGCTCTCCCACAGCATTCCGGAAAAAATTGATTATCATGCTGTTAACATACAAAACGGGCATATCTCGGATTTCCAATTCAGCAACATTGAAGAGATGGAAGCGGTGCCCGCATTGGCAGACTCATTAGGAGCGTATCTGCTGGAGCCCAACGCTGCCGTAATGAAGGCTGGTGGGTTCAAGTGCATCGCCACACGATACGGGCTGCAAAAACTGCATCCGCACACGCATCTATATACATGCGACACACCATCAGAAGACTTTCCGGGAAGGCAATTCCGCATTGTAAATCATTTCCATTTCAACAAAAAAGAGGCGGCCAAACACCTCTCGGGCATCAAAAAGGCCAACATCGCTGTCCGTAACTTCCCCTGGAGCGCCGAAGAACTGCGCAAGCAACTCAAACTGGCCGACGGAGGCGGATTATACTTGTTCGGTGCCACGATGCGGGAGGGGGAATTGGTTCTAATTGTTGGGGAAAAATGATGCACTTGATTGTTTTTCTTTCTCCAGCGCTAAAAAACATCAACTTGTCGGATTGCTTTGCTGTAACATGAAGATTTCCTTCTGCCGTTCAATTTCGCAGCGGAGTTCCTCTTCTGTTGGAAGATAGGTCAAGTACTTGGCCTGAAACAAACGCTCATTGCCGTTAAGAACAGAATAACGGGCTATGTCTGCACTTGTGTCTGCACAAAGAATCAATCCGATGGTGGGATTGTCCCCCTCTGATCGTTTCAACTTGTCATACATGCGTACATACATATCCATCTGCCCTACATCCTGGTGACTTATCTGACTATTCTTCAAATCAACAAGCAAAAAGCACTTTAGAATGTAATTGTAAAATACCAGGTCTATGTAAAAGTCACCCATATCTGTACGTATTCGCTGCTGGCGAGCAACAAAAGCGTATCCTTTGCCAAGTTCCATAACGAAGTTCTGTAAATGATCTATTATAGCAGTCTCCATTTTTGATTCAGTGAATGAAATGTTGGATGTGAATCCGAGAAATTCCGCAACTAAAGGATTTTTCATAAAACACGTTGGACCCATTTGCGGTTCAGATGTGATCTTACGCATCT
>Ga0247609_10006363_pt1 | contig 11382 bp, 13 predicted proteins | sample 172DNAGHGlowgp2_FD_193487 | JGI IMG/M metagenome (GOLD analysis project Ga0247609, IMG submission 193487) | Sheep rumen microbial communities from Palmerston North, Manawatu-Wanganui, New Zealand - 1728 DNA GHGlow gp2 | ecosystem: Host-associated > Mammals > Digestive system > Stomach > Rumen ... | reverse complement strand
ATATCCCCACTTTTTGCAATTTTTTTGGCATTTTCTACGGCTTCTTCCATGGAATTTACTTTAATTATTTTAAGATTTTTGACTTTATTTTCAGGTAGTTTTTCAATTTCCTGCATTATTTTTTTAGATGTTTGCCCCATTAGTATCAAAGTGGATACTTTTTCTGTGATTTTTTTAGCTAAAGAATCAAATGGTATTTTTTTATCGTGTCCGCCGGCAATTAAAACTATTTTTTTATCGAATAAAGAAAGCGTACCGCTTATTGTTCTATTTGGGCTAGATGCAATTGAGTCATTATAATAAGAAACTCCATTAACTTCTCTTACAAATTCAATTCTATGTTTAACCCCTGCAAAGGAATTGGCTACTTTTTTAATATTTTCCGGTGTAACAATATCGTGAACAGCTGCTATTGCTGCAAGATAATTTTCAACATTATGATTCCCTGGAATTTTTATATCGGATATGTTTATAATAATTTGATTTTTGTGTTTACAGTTTTCTATTGAGGAACAAACTATATTTTTATTTTTGTCTATCCAAACGCCGCAGGGTTTATTTTCAAGATTTTCTTTTCTGCTGAAAAATATTGTTTTTCCGCGGACTAAATCTTCCATATTAGCTGTTTCTTTGTTATCAAAGTTTAGAATAGTTCTTGAAAAAGCGTTTTGATGCAAAAAAATTTGTCTTTTTGCTTCCACGTATTCATTCATATCTTTATGTACATCCAGATGATTAGGTGAAATGTTGGTAACAACCGCAATTTCCGGACTTTTACGCATAGAGATTAATTGAAAGCTGGAAAGTTCTACAACAACTATATCATGTTTTGATATTTTACTAATTTTAGGCAGCAGAGGCGTTCCGATATTACCTCCTAAATGGACAGTTTTCCCTTGCGCTTTTAACATTTCCGAAATTAGCGTGGAAACTGTTGTTTTGCCGTCACTTCCTGTAATTCCTATAATTGGGCATGGGCAAAAATCAAAGAAAATTTCCATTTCTGACGTAACTATAGTGCCGTTTTTTCTTGCGTTATTTATTTTTGAAGAAAGAAAATGCATACCGGGTGTGCGTATTATTATATCCACAAAGCCATCCCAAACACTTTCATCTGCAAGTTTTAGGGTAACCAAAGGGTTATTTTCAAGTTTTTGAATTATATCTTTATCAAATTTATCTTTAGGTTTTGAGTCATGCACAATGGCATTAATACCATTATCAGTGAATATATCTATAAGCGGCAAATTACTGCGGCCTATTCCACAAAACATTATTTTTTTATTTTTTAGACTGTTTAAAAAATCAATATAGTTTTCTTTCATTTTTTTCGCTCCTTTATATTTTTAAAAAAGTGAAATTTTATGGAAACAAAATATTGATTTTATTTTACAACTGTGCGGAAAATATGTCCACTAAATTCAAAAAAATGTATACCTAATTAGTAGATTTTAAAATTAAATTATTTCAACAAATTTGCATTGTGTATAGCCAAGATCATAATTTTTACCAACTATATACCAATCTTGCCATTGGCCTGTAATTTTTACTTTTTTATCTTTAGGGGCAAAATCTACTATATTTGATTTAAGACTTGGCCGTGCAAAAATATTGGCGTCCGATTTAAAGAACCCGTTTATAGGCTTCATGCAGATAGCAAAAGGTAGGGCAAAATATTGCGTCAGGGACATAATAATATTTTGCGATATTTCTTCAGTGTTTTCCTTTAGCCACGTTAAATCTTTTTTATTATCTATATGCCCTAGGCTAATTGTAACTTTAGCGTTATTTTCTGTTGGCGCTACCATTTTATTTTGCTCTTTTATTGGATACAGCATTACATGTGAAGGGTCAAAGTAAATATTTTTTAAATTTTCTTTCATAATATGGGCAAGCCTTTTTGAGTGTGGGTTACCAGGTGTAAAAAGAATATACATTCCGTGCTTATTGCAAGGTACTGCTCCTTCATATAAATTTGTTGCAAGCGATATATCGGCACTACTTTTAATTTTATAGGCGGAGCATTTGCAAGGAGCATTTCCGCTTGGTAGATAGCTTATACCATTTGAATTTAAACATTCTAGCGTTTGTTTTATTATTAGTTTTAAGTAGTATTCGGACCTATTTGATAATATGTTATTTAAATTGGGGCTTTGTTTATACTTTAAAGAAATTACCGGCAAAATATATCACTCCGTTACTTGATTTTTATTATTTTTTGAAAAAATTCTTGTGAAGAAAGATTTGGCGGCCTTAGAAATCTGTGCAACCTAAAAAGGGAGGAGGGATCTTTTTTTATAAAATTCATTTTATTTTCACAATCAAAAGTTGCTTTAAATCCGAGCGATTTTATAATTCCTTCTGAGGTTTCACTCATAGCTCCAAAAGGGTAGAAAAATGCTGTGGGTTTGGTGCCCGTTTTGTCTTCGATTAATTTCTGCGCTCTTAATAAATCGGCGGTCAGTATTTCTTTATATTTTTCATTACTTTCATTTTTGGTTTTTGTGCATCCTATTCTCGGCTTACAGGAACTGTGCATATTGTATGTATGATTTTGTATTTCGGCAAATCCGGATTTGGCCATTTCTTTAATTTCTTCCCAATTAGCATAAGAATAGCTTGGATTTCCATCTTTAATTTTTGTATATTTGTCTGCTTCCTTTCCAATGGGAGAAAACACGAATTTTGCTTCATATTTTTTAGCTATCGGAAATGCGTAAAGATAGTTGTTATACGCGCCGTCATCAAATGTTAAAAGAATTGGCTTTGGGGGGAGTTCCTTTTTATTTTCAGTATATTCAATAAGATCTTTTATAAGTATTGTGGTAAATCCGTTGTTTTTTAAGTATTTTAAATCATTTTCGAATGTCTTTTCGGAGACTATAAATTTATTTTTACTGCCGGGGTTTTTTAAAATAATATGGTACATTATAACCGGTAATGGTACGCCATTATCTTTGTTTGATGTGCTGTTTACTTTGGAGTAAAAAGGCATACAAAGCAAAGCGGCAATTATTACGCATAAAAAAGGGGCAAGGATAAATATTTTTTTCTTTAGTTTTTGCTTTATAAAGAATTTTATTTGCATGTTTTTTGTTCCCAGCTTATTTATTTTCATTTATTTTTAATTTCTATGATTTTATTTTTTTAATTATGATTTTTAAAAAAGTATTGACATGTAAAAAAATATGATATATTCTAATAATAGCCTGTAAAGAAATTTACTTGACAAGATGATTTTGGGGAAGCGTTTGATTTTGGATAAGAATGTAACTATTCCGCTACTTATGGATTTATATGGTAACACACTCACAAAATCTAAGTTTGAGGATTTGTATTCTTATTACAGTGAGGATCTTTCCCTTTCAGAGATTGCTTCAAATACAGGAAAAAGTAGGCAAGCAGTTTTTGATTCAATTAAACACTCAGAGAGTGCGCTTTTTAAGATAGAAGAAGAATTAGGCTTTTTAAAAAAAATTGATAGTATAAAATCAGACTTTGCCAAAATAAAAGAAACAGCTCAAAAATTACAGGTTTTGATAAAGCTTGAAACCGATGATAAAAGCTCAGAATATTTGAAAGATATTCTTAGAATAACCGAAAAATATATTGATGACTAGTTAAAATTAGAAAGTGAGGTGGTATTTTGGCTTTTGAGAACCTTTCAGAAAAAATTTCCGCTGCTTTTAAAAAATTAAAATCCAAAGGTAAGCTTACCGAAGCTGATGTAAAAGATTCAATGAGAGAAGTAAGGCTAGCTCTTTTAGAAGCAGATGTAAATTATAAAATTGCAAAAGATTTTACAAATAGGGTTGTTGAGCGAGCCGTTGGCGCCAAAGTTATGGAAAGTTTAACTCCGGCGCAAATGGTTATAAAGATTGTAAATGAAGAACTCATAAGCCTTATGGGCGAAGAGAGAAACCAACTTACTTTTTCTTCTAAGCCACCAACTGTAATACTTCTTTGCGGCCTTCAAGGTTCAGGAAAAACAACGCATGCTGCAAAATTAGCTTTAAAACTTAAAAAACAAGGTCACAGACCGATGCTTGTTGCGTGCGATGTATATCGTCCGGCTGCAATCAAACAACTTGAGGTGCTGGGCTCTCAGATTGGCGTATATGTTTTTGAGAAAGGAAGTATTTCACCTCTTGATATTGCAAATAGTAGTATTTCATACGCCAAGGATTATGGTTATGATGTTGTAATAGTTGATACCGCAGGGCGCCTTCATGTTGATGAAGAGCTAATGGATGAAATAAAAAATTTAAAAAATGCCCTAAACCCTCAGGAGATTTTGTTGGTCGTAGATGCAATGACCGGTCAAGATGCTGTGTCTGTTGCAAAATCCTTTAATGATTTACTAGATATTTCAGGTGTTATTTTAACTAAGCTAGATGGCGATACAAGGGGCGGTTCGGCACTTTCGGTTAAAGCTGTTACCGGTAAACCGATAAAATTTATCGGAACAGGGGAAAAACTTGAAAACTTAGAGGATTTTCATCCTGATCGTATGGCCTCAAGAATACTTGGTATGGGTGATGTTCTAACCCTTATAGAAGATGCCACAGCCAATTTTAACGAGCAAGAAGCTATGAAAATGGCCGAAAAAATTAAGAAAAACAGTTTTACGCTCGATGACCTAAAAGATCAAATGATGCAAATTAAAAAAATGGGGCCACTTAAATCGATTCTTACAAAACTCCCCGGTGTTGATAAACAGTTAAAAGATGTTGATATAGATGATAAAGTTATTGATAGGATGTATTCCATAATACTTTCTATGACCATGAAAGAAAGAGAAAAACCAAGTATTATAGATTATTCTCGCAAAAAAAGAATTGCAGCCGGCAGCGGCATGAAGCTTGAAGACGTAAATAAACTTTTAAAGCAATTTGAGCAGATGCAAAAGCTTATGAAAAAATTTGGCTCAAAAGGCAGCCGCGGTATGTTTGGATTTAAAATGCCGAAGTTTTTCGGGTAGATAACCTAGTTTATATGTTTTAATTTTAAATATATAAAAATCAAAATTATTATTTTATGGAGGAAAAGAAACATGGCAGTAAAAATAAGACTTCGCAGAATGGGAGCACACAAAAAACCTTTTTACAGAATAGTGGTGGCAGATTCACGTTCACCGCGCGATGGAAGGTGTATTGAGGAAATAGGATATTTTAATCCTATGGTAAATCCTGTTGACATCAAGCTCGATATGGAAAAAGTTGAAAAATGGATTAAAAATGGTGCCCAGCCTACCGATAGAGTAAAAAGCATCATAAATGAGATTAAAAATCCTAAAGAAAAGAAAGAAGTTAAGAAAATCAGTAAAAGAGCAGCCAAAAAACAAGCAGAAGCAGCTAAAGAGTCAGAAACTAAAGAAGCTCCAGAGCCGGAAACTCCTGCCGAAGAGCAACCGGAAGCTAATGCTTAGCTAGGAATTTTAATGATTTTTACTTTTTAATTTGAATCGAGGAATAAACTTAAAATGGATGATTTAGTTAAAAATCTTTTAAATGTTATTTTGCGTGATTTGGTCGAAAATGCTGAGGCTATAAAGATTTCAAAAGATGAATCTGCGGAAGATGGTTTAGTTGTTTACAGAATAACCGTAGATGAAAGTGATATGGGAAGAGTAATAGGGAAGCAAGGCCGGATTGTTAAATCCATACGTAATATTGTGCGCGCCGCCGCTATGAAAAACAATATCAAAGTCGCAATTGAAGTAGGTTAAAGTAAGTTTTTGGCGGCTTATACGGTAAAATTATTAGTAACACGTTTGGAGGCAAACCCAAACGTGTTATATAAAACTTATTTTTAAGGAAATATGTAAAAATGGCAAGAAAAGAATATTTATGCGTTGGTAAAATTGTTGGTTCAAGGGGCCTCAAAGGTGAAGTTAAGGTTCTTCATTATTGCGATAGTATTGATGTTTTTTTGGGTATAAAAAATTTTTTTACGGATACCATAAATAAAAATTTTTTAAATATTAAAGATATGAGAATTCATAAACAGCATATACTTTTGAGGTTAAATGATGTAAATACTAAAACTGATGCAGAAAAATTGCGGAATAATTATCTTTATGCTTTCAGGGAAGATATTCCTATCGAGCCCGGGAGTTATTTTATTGAAGAACTTAAAAATTGCGATATATATAATTTTAAAACCCATAAATTCTACGGAACATTAAAAGATGTTTTAAATACCGGCGCGAATGATATTTATGAAATATATAATCATGAAGAAAAAAAAGAATATTTGGTTCCAATTATAAAAAATACGGTTGTAAATATTGATTTAGATGAAAATAAAATATTTATAAATCCTGTTGAGGGCATTTTTGATGAATAATAATGGTGAAGTGAAGTGTGGTATGCAAATCGACGTAATGACGCTTTTCCCTGAAGTATGCGAAAAATATTTTTCATCGAGTATTATTGGGAGGGCGCGTAATAAAGGAATATTAGATATAAAATGTCACCAAATAAGGGATTTTGCATATGATAAACACAAGAGAGTAGATGATACTCCATATGGCGGCGGGAAAGGCATGGTTATGCTGCCCGATCCTATTTTTAAATGTTTTGAAAATATCTGCGCTTTGCGCGGTACTCGCCCGCATCTTATCTATATGTCCCCAAAAGGTAAGGTGTTTAATCAAAATATTGCCAAAGAGCTGAAAACTTACTCAAATATTGCGATATTGTGTGGCCATTATGAAGGCGTGGACGAAAGAATACTTGAGGAGATAGTTGATGAATATATTTCCATAGGGGATTATGTTTTAACCGGGGGAGAAATTCCTGCGATGGCCGTAATTGATGCGGTTTCCCGTATGATTCCGGGAGTGCTTTCCGAGGATATATGTTTTGAGGAAGAAAGCCACTATAGCGGAATGCTTGAATATCCTCAGTATACAAAACCTTATGAATGGCACGGGAAAAAAGTTCCAGAAGTTTTAATTTCCGGGCATCATGCCAAAATTGAGGAGTGGAAAAAAAAGAATTCCATTAAAGAGACAAAAAAATACAGGCCGGATATTTTTTCGAAATTTAATGTTTGAAAAATATCTAGCGTGGTGTTACAATACAAATGTAAATATTAATTTTGCACAAAATATGCGGATGTTTTTGTTAAATTAAACAACGCAAAATAAAAAAAACATGCTGTGATGGTAAATTATCATAAAAAAAAATTTTTTTATTGACTAAAGTGATGATTATTGGTACAATGAAACTAGAGGGATTTTTTGATGATTTATAGTTTATGAAATTTAGATTATTGTGGGGAGAGAAACAGTTATGTACGTTAAAGAGGTAGTTGTAAAAAATGAAGTTGGTCTTTTTGCCAGGCCTGCAACCTTCTTTATTCAGAAGGCAAATGAATTTCAGTCATCTATTTGGATAGAAAAAGAGGAGAGAAGAGCTAACGCGAAGAGTCTTCTCGGAGTGCTTTCTTTGGCTGTTACAGCCGATACGGAAATAAAGATAATAGCAGATGGCGTTGATGAAGAAGCGGCAGTTGATTCTCTTATAAAGCTCGTTGAGGCCGGATTTTTTGAGGAAAAAGAAGGAGAAGGAGAAAAAGAATTTTCTTCTGAGAATATTAACTTGGAATCATTTGAGAAAAATAAGTTTTAGTCTTGGATTTTTTGGAGTTTTTTATTGGTTTGTTTTAGCTTTTGGATAAGTATTTACCGATTTAGCTGGTGGATTTTGGTGTTGACCGAGCGTCACTTAAGGGTGGTGCTTGGTTTTTTGTGTGCAGAAAACCAAGCGATAGTCGCGTAGTTCAGTGGTAGCTTAAGCGGTGTAATAACGACAAATAAACATCCCCCAGCGCTAGGCTGGGGGATGTTTATTGTATGCAGAAAACCACACGATAGTTGCGTAGTCCAGTGAAAGCTTAAGAAATGAAAGAGCCTAATGTGCTAAACTAAAAACAAGGCCTGGTAGCTTAGAAAGAAAGCACATTAAGAGGAATTAAGATTCAAGAGCAAAATAACTCCATAAATAGTTTAGCACACGCACGAAATGGAATTGTAAATATCATATAGTATTTGCACCAAAATACAGACGGAAAGTATTTTATGAAGAAAAGAGAACAGAAGATAAGAGAAATCATAAGGACACTATGTCAATGGAAAGGAATAAATATAATAGAGGGAGAAATATGCCCGGACCATGTACCACCTATTACTAAGTATATCGCCAAAAATGAGTACATCGGGATTTATGGGATATTTAAAAAGTAAAAGTAGTTTGATGATATTTCAAAGATTTGAAAATATGAAATTTGCATATAGGAATTGAGAGTTTTGGTGCAAAGGTTTATCATATTGACACGGCAGGAAAAAACACCAAGGCAATAAAAGAATACATAAAAAATCAGTTAAAACAAGATAGAGAAAATGATCAGCTGAATTTGTTTGACCCAAGAGACCTTTTTAAGTGTAGCAGGTAATAAATTCATGGCTCCCAGGTTTACAAAAGAGCCCCTTGTGGCTTGCCAGTAGTATTTAGAGCTTCGCCCGTTAAAGAAATACCCCCAGCGTAGCTGGGGGATATTTATTGCGTTTCAATCATAACCACGTCTAAAAAATGTGGTTATAATTATTATTTATGCTCAATTCTAAGCAATATACAAGTAATTGTATATATAAATCGATAAAAATTATTTTCCGGTGGGTTCGTCAGACTTTTCGGCAATTGCGTCAACCGGGCAAGCGTTTTTTGCTTCCTCAGCTTTTTCTTTTAAGTCCTCGGGAACATCCCCCTCAATAACTTCAGACTTAAAATCCTCATTATATTTAAAAACCTCCGGACAAATATCTATGCACATACCACATCCTATGCATTCTTCTTGACTGACAGTAAATTTCATTACTCTTCTTCCTCTCAAAAATCTTATTTAAAGCTAAACTTGCTTCTTAAATATTATATATAAATTTGGCATTATTATCAATATTAAAGATGTAAAACATTATTTTTATCCTTTAAAAAAATGTATATTCTTTAAAGATTTTGTCAAACTAAAAATAAAACAATAAAGTCTGAGAAGGAGGGGCAAAAAATGCAATCAACGGGAATAGTGAGAAGAATAGACGAACTCGGAAGAATTGTAATTCCAAAGGAAATAAGACGAACGTTTCATATAAGAGAAAGCGATTTACTTGAAATTTTTACAAAAAATTCAGAAGAAATAATCCTCAAAAAACATTCGGTAATAGGGCAAATTCCAAAATTTGCGGATAGATATTCTGAGATTTTATCTAAATTTATTTCCGCTCCTGTTTTGGTAACCGATAAGGAGTCCGTCGTAGCGGTTTCCGGAGTACCAAAAAGGGAATTTATAAGCAGGAAAATAACCTCGTATATAAAACAAATCATGGAAGAAAGAAAAAATTTTTCCGAAAATGAAAATAAAGGTATAAAAACCCACCCTATAGAAGGGCTTGACAACGAATGTTTATTTATGTTTCCGATTATTTCAAATGGTGACTTATGCGGAAGTATAATTGTTCTTAAAAATGCAAACTTAAAAAATATAGACCTAAAAAATATAGAAAAAATAGCAAAAATTTCTGCTGAATTTTTAAGCAGTCAACTGGAGGATTAATACCTTAAATAAGGCTTCCACCCGTCATTTCTGGCGGCTTTTTTAGGCTTAATATTTTTAAAATTGTGGGAGCTACATCGCAAAGGCTTCCGCCTTTTTTTAACCTTTCTTTACAATCTAAAATAACAAACGGTACTTTTGAAGTTGTATGCGAAGTTATAACTTCCCCATCTTCATCTTCCATTTTTTCTGCATTGCCGTGATCAGCTGTTATAATCATCACGGTATCTGATTTTTTTGTTTCTTCCATAAGCTTTAGAATACATTTATCCACAAATTCGATAGCTTTTACAGTTGCACACATATTGCCTGTATGTCCAACCATATCGGGATTTGCAAAATTAACAACAATTAAATTATATTTGCCATTATTTAAACCTTTTAAAACTTCATCCGTAACAGCTGCTGCGCCCATTTCAGGTTTTAAATCATACGTACGAACATCTGGCGATTTAACTATAATTCTATCTTCATTTTCATTCGGCTTTTCAATTCCGCCGTTAAAAAAGAATGTAACATGTGCATATTTTTCGGTCTCTGCAACGCGCAGTTGCTTTAAACCACACTTAGAAATATACTCCCCGAGCGTATTATCAAGATGCCTTGGTTTAAATATAACAAGAGCTCCTTTTAAATTCTCATCATAACAAGTAAGTGAATAATATTTTAAAGTTTTCGGTTTTTTTATATCTTTAAATTCATCAAGGTCTCCCACAAACATATTTGTGATCTGACGAGCTCTATCAGATCTAAAATTAAGGCATAAAACACAGTCATTCTCTTTTATTCCTTCATAGCCATTTTTAATATGCGGCTCCAAAAATTCATCTGTTATGCCGTTTAGATACGATTTTTTGATAGCTTCAGATGCACTTTCAAATTTTTTACCTTTAGCATTAACAATCGCGTCAAAAGCACATTGTGTACGATCCCAGTTTTTATCCCGGTCCATAGCATAGTATCTTCCGGATATGGTTTTTATTTCACCTATTTTATTTTTGTATACAAAACTTTCAAGTTCATCTATATATTTTAGTGCCGATTTTGGTGGAGTATCACGCCCGTCAGTCCAAATATGAAGGCATACTTTTTTTAAATTATATTCTTTTGCAAGTTTTAAAACAGCAAAAAAATGGCCTATACTGCTATGAACTCCGCCATCAGACAAAAGGCCCATTAAATGAAGTGAAGAATTATTTTTTTTGACTGTTTCCATTAAATTTATAAGTTCTTTACTTTTATAAAAACTTCCTTCCTCTATACATTTATTTATATAAGTTAGGTCCTGGTAAACAACTCTTCCTGCGCCTATATTTAAATGCCCTACCTCAGAATTACCCATTTGCCCTTCAGGTAGCCCAACGTGGCTTCCAGATGCAAAAAGCTCAGCGTATGCATTTTCAGTAAAAATTTTATCAAGAGTAGGCGTTTTGGCAACAAAAACCGCATTTTTTTCATTATTTTCTCCTATTCCAAAACCATCTATAATCACAAGTAAAACACGTTTTTTATTTTTCATTTTGTTTTTTCCCCTTTGCTTTCTAGTTGCATTAGAATAGACAAAAATCTATCAACATCCAAAGAAGCTCCTCCTATCAGGCCGCCATCCACGTTTGGAACATTTAAAAGTTCTTTTGCGTTATTCTCGTTTACGGAGCCCCCGTAAAGAAGTCTTATATCCCGCACGCTATCTTCTCCATAAGTACAAATTAAGTGATTTTTTATAAATAAAAATATTTCTTCGGCCTTTTGAGGATCCACAGTTTT
>Ga0247609_10006362_pt1 | contig 11384 bp, 12 predicted proteins | sample 172DNAGHGlowgp2_FD_193487 | JGI IMG/M metagenome (GOLD analysis project Ga0247609, IMG submission 193487) | Sheep rumen microbial communities from Palmerston North, Manawatu-Wanganui, New Zealand - 1728 DNA GHGlow gp2 | ecosystem: Host-associated > Mammals > Digestive system > Stomach > Rumen ... | reverse complement strand
TTCATGGAAATCTCATCCCACTATGGTTCGCATAGAGCCGCCCTCATTGCTTGTGTCTGTGACTGGACGGAAGTATCATTATATTCCTGCTTTCATCGCCTTGCAGAGAGCTGCTCCGCATTCTGAAACGTCATATTTATCGCAAGCGTATGGTTTCTTTGGCTGCCGAAATTTAGTCCGGCACAGGATCAACGTATTCTTGTTGCTGCTATTCTGTTTTCAAGCTACAGTGCAGGAGCTTAAAGTCCCCTACATAAACATAGCCCACGAAAACAGGTGCTCTCACCAACTCAGTTTAGAATTTCAGCGATTTTACCAATCCAATATGAAATTGTTTGTTGCGGTATTGAGAGTTTTAACGAAATCTCACTTTGATGCAAGCCCATTACCTTATACAAATAGAATGCTTTCCGCATAATTGGCGGTACTTTCATGAGAGAGTTATACTTCTCAGCGCTGTCAATAAGTTCAGTCCAGTATTCCTCTAAATATGTATCAGAATGACTATCCGATACACCTTCTGATAAGTTTTCGGGTTCAGTAAGCAGCATCGTTCTTCTGTAGAAAGCGCGATCCATTCTGAATACGCTCTCATCATATTCTCTTATTACAGAGATCTGCTCATCATTCATACCGCTTTTGCGATAGAGTATTTCCTTTTGTTCCCACTGCTCCTTAAATCTCTTTTCTTCTTTTGCATGATTATATGCCATTTCTTTATCCTCCGTTTTGATTTTTCGTCGAATCAAAACGAAGGACTAAGGATATTTAGCAACTATACATAGCCACTTTTGATACAAAAACATAAAACTCCATTCCGCTTTTAAAGCAGAATGGAGTAACCTTACTAACAAATACAAAAGAGTAGAAGTCGACAATGCTTCAAAAGCCTGTCAAACTCCTACGCTTTATTCAAGGTGATGTTTGTACTAAGTTTTTACCTATTATTTCTATTATTCTATGACATTTCCAACATTTTATAATTATAGCATAATTGCTGTTGTTTTCTATATTTTTTGAAGGATAACATACAACATCAAATAATCGCCCATTGCAATATGGGCAATGAAATGAGTGCCGATGCATTGTTATTATATATCTCCCCTTCGAGTTAGCTGCTCAGCTAAATCTTTGACAATAATTTTGCGGTCAAAGCCGCAAAATTATTGTTCATTTTTTTATACTGGCAATAAACATTTCCCAATCACGATCAGTTGCATCATAAGCTTTAGCTATTCGCAAAGCCTTCTTTACTATCTCATTTTCTTGTACGTATTCAACTATGTCAGGCGATAATTTACCGGATGCCTTTTCATACAACTCGAAAAAGCGTATTTTATCTTCTTCATTCAAGTTGAACACCTCAATTATCCTGTTAAGTAAATTCTGATCTGGACATAGTCTCTTCCCATGCTCGATCTGGCTAAGGTAGCCTGTTGATATGTTGAGCATTTCTGCAAGTTCCGTGCTTCTCAGGAAGTGTTTATATTTTTGTTCGGATATGAACTGACCGAAATCAGTTGCATAAATCATATCTTGTTTTTTCTCATTTTCCTTTCTGTGATTTATTTGCATTCTTTTCACTATGGCAAAGAAATATGAAAATGTAGTTTGTATCCGTGCATGCAATTTGCCAAATATGAAATAATTCGTTTATTTGCATATGCATTTCTTAAACATAAACATATAAATAAAGGATGGTTATTTTTATGTTATATACAGCCCTACCAATCATTATATTCGTGCCACAATGGATTGATCAATTGAATAATAGCAAGATTTATCTTACTTTCGTAATTATGCCCTTCTCCATTTCAAAAACAGTATCGCAGAGTGTCTCTATATCTTCTGTTGAATGGGAGGCAATGATCAACGTTTTACCCTTATTTTTCAAGTCGATCAGATAATTTCGCATATCTGATACGCCTTCCTTGTCGAGGCCATTCATCGGTTCATCAAGTATCAACAGATCGGGATCCTCCATAATAGCCTGAGCAAGACCAAGCCGCTGTCTCATTCCAAGGGAATACTTTCCGACGTGCTTTTTGCTTGATGGATCAAGCCCCACACTTCTTATCGCATCCATTATAGCTTCTTTTTTCACATTACCTTTTATATCAGCAAGGAATTTAAGATTCCTGTATCCGCTGTATTCAGGTAGAAAGCCGGGAGTTTCGATGATGATGCCGCAGCTTTCCGGTACATCTATATCCTTGCCTATCTCTTTATCATTGACTGTTATCCTTCCCGAAGTAACAGGCACGAACCCGCAGATACACTTCATAAGCATAGTTTTGCCGCTTCCGTTTCTCCCGACAAGTCCATGGATCTTTTTATCATCAAATGCAACAGAGACATTATTGAGGACAACTGTATCTCCAAATTTTTTTGTAACATTTTCAACTTTGATCATATCAAAACCTCTATTCAATATCAAGTTTTATTCTTTTCCTGAAAATAAGAGTAGCTGCGATCAGTATCAATGAAACAGAAACAAAAAATGTCACGCAGTATGTAAACGATGGATTATGTGTCAGACCGCCAACATCGACTTTGTCAACAGTGATCCAGGTCACCGGTGAAAATCTTCTCGCAAATGAGCTTGTAAAAAAATTCTCGATGAAGCAGCTGAATATAATAATACTGCTGCCGACCAGACTCCCGATATATCTTGTATTTGTGATGATATTGAGAAAATATATCATTGTTCCCAACATAACTGCCATCAAAAATGATAAAAGGAATGTGAACCACACAGCCTGAACAGGAGTGAAATAAAAAATTGTAAAAGACGGTATATCCAGGAAATTATACCCCATATCCTTTGTTAATGAGGATGCAGCCATGGTTTTAAGGCTTCTTCCCCAGTCAGTTGATATTTCAGCAAACGGCAAAAGCAGAATAACAGACCACAAAAGTATGTATATATAGTATATTGCGGACGATATAACGATATAAAGGAATTGTCCTAAATGCCAGTCAGATTTCTTGCACCTTGCTATAACATACACTGCATTATTATCAATAAATGGCGCGTTGCTGAACAGTAGAAGCAACGGAATAGTGAATATGAGTTTCTGATGATATTGAGTATACAGAAATGGATATATCCAAATCGACGGCGGTTCGTTCAGTGATAAGCTGATGGATCTGTATGATTTAACATTATCATAGACCAAGAGAAACAGAAGTATCGCTATTATCAGAATGCGATAGTCTCTTTGCCATTTTCTAAGGTCCTGAAGGCATATATTGATAATAGTTTTAAGTGATCTCACAGCGTATCCTCCTTCCTGCAATTATTGAAAACAGCAGCGAGAAAATCGTTCCTATAAAGATAAAGACCATACATATATACGCTGAAGACAGGAACGGGCTTTCGGATACGGTCGAAAAGCTTATCGAAAGGGTCCACAGGTCAGTGTATTTTCCTGTTCCAATCGTAAACAGCTCAAGGATATAACTTATTACCAGCGGAGAACATATAGCTATGTATGGATTCATAAAAATCGCTGAGATCACAAGTCCTGAAACTGACCAGGCTGAAACACTGACAGAGTAGTGAAAAATAAGTATCAATACGTATAACGCTCCCTGTTCTTTGTTTATGAACTGCGTGAATGTTCCAGTGTATACATAGGAGGTATCTACAAGCTCCGGAAGTGTTATGCAGAGTATGGCAACTGAGAGCATCATTCCCAAAAATGTTACGAGAAATGCTGCTGTAACCTGAACTACGATGTATGTTATGATGCTTTCGACAGGCGAGGTGCGTATCACAACATAATATGATGATTTCTCATTCCATTCGCGGCAATAAACTGCGCTGAACGGAAGTGCTGCCAGAAGAACTATCATATTTCTGTACGAATTGATGAACAAAGCATTATTAAAGCTCATTATCACCGAAGTATTACCCTCTGTGTAAGCACCGAAAAAACAAATTGCAGCTGTTCCTAAAACCGAGAAATACAACAACGGTGAAGTGAGAAGTCTTTTAAAATAGGCTGATAAAAATTTCATAGATCACCTCATAAAATGTTTCCGCTTACAGCATCAATATAACAGGGATTCGGTCTGTCCATATCATCGTCCTGCCAGCCAAATACCCAGACAGGACGCACCTCATATTCATCAGTCACTTCCCCACTGTAAATATATACCAGAGCCCTCAATTCACAGCCAAATACTGATCCTTTTTTATGCATTCCCTCGATGTACTCCTTCATCTGTGAGACAGCGAATTCCGGAGAGCATATCTTTTCATTTTTTTCACGCTTATACACCTCCGGTATGTCACGGACAGTCAACTCGATCATACCGTTTTCGTCAAAGAGCCCATATATTATGGAGCTCGTTGCTACCCAGTCACTCATAGTTGACAAGAACGAATGATTTGCTACAGGCAGCCCATCCAGAGTCGGAGTATATTTTATTATGTATGAGTCATTGTGTATTATGCCGTCAAACGCTCCTTCACAATATGTGCTGTTTACATATTCCGCTTCTTCGTCTGTTATTGCGTATATCTGCGGTCCGGTAGTTTCGATATTCAGCAGATCTATCATTCTGTTTATTTCTTCAAGGTACCCGTCAGAACTGAACACTGGAAGCTCTGTCCGCGGAAATTCATCGCGTATCTGTTCATCTGTTTTAGGCATCGTCAGGGCGTTGACCAACAACTCAGTTTTGTTCTCATTCTTTTTATTGTAGATAACGGTCCCGGGCATAAAGCAAACATCAGATTCTTTTTTCCGGTAAAGAGCATACTTATTCTCTTCGTCAATCTGAATATCTACAGTGTCTTTCGTACAATCCGGGAATAGACTTTCCGCAAGAGAAGTATCAAAATTCCGGAGTTTCGCCTTAGTTACGCTATATGTTTCAGGGTAATCATCAGGAAGCATTAATTTGTAGTTCAGCCCTTCATATGGGGATCTGTTCAGCTCGCTGCCATATGATATATTGCTGTTTCCCACTATCTCTCCCGTTGGATAACAGCCCGTTATGAAGAGCGAACATAATACACCGATCATCAGCAGTTTAGTATTTGTTTTCATTTTTCGCCTCCATAGTGAATTGTGTAACACCAAAAAGAGGATCATATAAGTCTTATAATTTAACTGTATGGCGCTTTTTCAATACTGATTAAGAAATGCGCACACACTCTATTAAATTATGCAACTATATGATCCCCTTAGTTTTTCAGCTTAACCTCATACCTGCCATATTCCCTTTAATCTCGAGTAATAATAACCAGCCTTCCCTCTCAGGCAGATCTGGCTATAGTACGATGGCGTAGACGTAAAATAGATGTTTCTTGGATCAAAAGATGTAAAGTAAGCAGGATTGCTATAAGCTGTTGTATGAGTACCATTATATACTGTAAGTGTCATAGGCGCAGAATTGACAATTCCAGCTGTCGGAACTACATTTACATAAGAATTGCTTGAATCATATACTATAGATGATGAATAACCAACGGTATTCTGGGATAATTCAAACTCAAAATTGTCGTATGACGCATACGAAATTGTTGCTGTTATCCCAACCGAAAGAATAGCAGTAGATACCATAGCTGTAATTACTCTTCTTTTCTTTTTAGTCATAACTAAACCTCCTTATTAATAGTCTTAAATGGATTTCATTCAATTACAATAGTAACTCTAAACTTACAAGGTTATAAATGCCATTATAATTACCATATGAATCATCTGTCCTATAACTATCTAATATATTAAGGCTCACTATTGTATTAATTCATACACAACCAAAATAAAACTGACCCCCAATGCCATTAAAAAGCATTTTTTATTTTGATTGAATATAATCAAACTATCTAACGAAATAGCCGAATAGTTTAAGAAATCCAAACGTAATTAGATGTGGTTGTTAACGTCTGTGTTTCCGGGAACCACCACGTGTTTTCTTTTGCATAGTTATCCAAAACAATTCGGTAATAGTAACCGCCATCTACTGACACAGGATATGAAGAAAGTTTTTTAAACACTGCATCTTCATCTATTTTATCCGAAATTGTTTTTTCTGTTGTCCAATTGCTCTGATTAGTACTCCGTTGTATTTTAATATTTTTGAATCCGATTTTTGACATAACAGCTGATCCACATACCTCAGCATTGATATATATTGTTTTAGTCCCACTCGAACATCCAAGACTGGCATCCACAATTAACCCAGTTGACCTATCGCCATCCATTTCAGTAATTTCAGACGAATAACATGACTCATCAGCAATAGCACTCAATTGTGGTGATGCTGAAAAGGTTATTAAGCCTGCAATAACGATTGATATTGCTTTTTTATTCATATTCTTCCTCCTTGATATGTGTTACTAAAATGTAATGCTCCGAACAAGCACATAATCAACACGAGGAGATAAAAATTGTATATTTCCACAAAAGCGCAATGCTAATCGCGCCAAGTTTAGGACATTGAGTCTAAAATCTTTTCGCATTCATCATAATCTAAATTCTCTGAATACACTCTACTTCGTATTCTCTTTTCAGTAAAAGTAGCCGTGTATTGTCTATCCTCTTTAAGAATATAAACATTATGACCATTAATATTTTCCTCAATAGCTTCGTAAGAATCAGTAGGTAGCGAAAATGGCGGAATATCATCGTCTGTCTTATAATTGGTAAAATAAAAGTTCAAAATCATATTATTTTTCTCATACATAAAGATTACCAAATCAGAATACTCATCAATTCCTGCATTTACACCGATTAATTTGAATCCTTCAGGAATATATGCAGGCGTAACTGGAAAGAAACCAAATTCAGCACATTTAGCTTTCATACCATATGGATCACTTGGTGATACGGTAAGTTCATCACTATTTGAAGGATCATCCGTTGATATAGTTATACCACCTTTGGTGAGCTGATAAGCGGTTGAAAACATATTCTGTCCAAACACCTTTATTGATGCAGTATTTAGCCCCAAAAAAACTATTAATACCGCTGCAGCAACAGATAGATATTTGAACAATTTGATTTTCCTTGGTGTCTTGTATTCATCAAGCATTTTCAATGACTTGTCCAAAGAACGTGCTTGGCTTTCACTAAGGACTTCTTCTTCTGTCTGAGCAATCATGTCTTCGAGCTCTGAAATGAAACTCTCGTCACGTTCAATTGAAGGTTTGCTCTTTTCATTAGCAAGGTCTTTTTTCAAATCTGATAAGATCTCAAGATTCAAATCAGCCATATGCATTCTTAATTCATCTTTGTTCATAAAAAATCTCCATTCATTTAATCTGATATATGTATAAAAGCTCATTATTCATTGTCCAAATAATCCATTACACGTTCTCTGATTCTTTTGACTCGCTGATACAGAGCTGTCGTCTTTATTCCAAGGCGCTTGGCTATTTCTTGTCGCTTGCCATGATCTGAATTGATATACTCTAAAAGAAGATCCGCATCTTCCTTATCAAGTATTTCATAGACTTCATCAAATAATGGTTTGTCTACGGATGAATTCTTATCGGCAATGGTTTCTGAATACTCATCAATATCGAGAAGTATCTTAGAATTTTTTCTTATATACTTCTTACACACTCTCTTAGCTGTTTCTATCAACCATGATAAAAGGTTATCCGTTAAGTCGATTTTTGATTTCTTTTTCAACAATATATAGAAAACTTCTTGAGTACAATCCTCTGCCGCACTGGTATTCTTCAAATATTTGTAGCACGTATTATATACAATTCTATGATATTTTTCGAATAGCATTGCACAGGTTTCCTTATCTATCAATTGTCAGCACCTCATCTTAAGGAATTTTTGTGACAATTATAGCACAGAAAACTTCGTAAAGTCAATAGTATGACAACGTTTTTGGTGGGAATAATATTTATCATAAAGCAAGTCGTTCTTTCGTCAATTCTGCTCATTCATCAAATCCAACTCGTTAGATGCCGAATTATAGGCAAGTGTGCAAAGATGCCATACGGCAAACAGACGGTTTAAAGATTAAGCAGATAGACTAAGGCGACTTACATATTCTTTTTTGGCATCCATAGATGAATGGACGTATCTGTTCAGGGTTATTGCTGCGTCGGCATGACCGAGAAGCTCACTGAGTGCTTTGGGATCAAATCCCTTTTCTATACAAACCGTAGCATATGTGTGTCTAAGAAGATGAAAATTAACGTTTCTTACACCACAGGATTTCAGGATTGATTTAAATCGATTCTGCATTGTTCGCGGTTCTGTAGGTTTTTCAGAATTTGTTATAATATATAAATTGTCATAACGTCTATACTTTTCAAGTAAAGACATTACAAAATATGGTACCGGGACTGTTCTGACGGAAGTACGGCTCTTAGGTGTTCCTATTACTACTTGAGAACAGCCATTTTTGTTAATACGCTGAACTGTTCTCTTAACCGATAAAGTACTGTTGATAAAATCAATGTCTTCCCACTTCAATCCACATAATTCACCAATACGAAGCCCTGTAAACAAACAGAGTAATACACCAAGGTTCGTAAGACACATATTACTCATTAGAAAAGATTCTAGCTTCTGTCGTTCTTCACGCGACAGCACATCAGTACGCTTTTGTTCTGTTTTGGGCATTGTAAAGTTGGATTCGCGTATCCCGTATTCACGATAAGCATATCGTTCAATACTTCGATAAACAGTCAATATATCACGAACTGACTTCGCAGACAATCCTCCTTTTCCATTCAGTCTCCCGCTTGTCAGCTTAAAATGGATAAATTCATTTATCCTGCTTGTGGTAAGAGCCGAGATGTGTTCTCCTCCAAGAATGGGCAGAATATGCTTGTTCAATATATTCTCATAATTGGCGTAGCTTGACTCCTTTACTCGCAAACGAGATGCACTGAGCCATTCTTCTGCTGCTTCACGGACAGTAAGCTTTACTACCGATACAGTTTTTTCTGATCTCAAAGAATAAAGCTGAGCCATTTTATCCTTAACATCGGATAATGACCTTCCATATACGGACTTATACTTTTTTGAACCATCGGCCTTGTATCCGACATGGACTCTGCCCTCAAAGCGACCGTCCTTTCTCTTATAAATGTTACTTCCTCTTTTTGCCATTGATATCACTCCATTCTGACTGTATTTCTGACGGTTTATCAGCTTTATTTCTGCAGATAAACCGTCAGTAACACCTCCAGAAATAATGGATTTTATATAAATTTGCAAAAAAGTCTTTACATTTCAATACATAATGATTATAATGATATTGAAATCACCGTTCACATTTGACCAGATAATTGTGTTTTAATGAGCAGAATTGACGAAAGGGCGCACCAATATTACGTTGGTGTGCCCTTTTCTTGCCATCTCAATATAATTGACCATATTCCGACTTGATTCCGAGTTCCTGCTTCTTTCTCTCAAGCGTTCTCCGAAGCTTCTTATCGACCTTCGAGCTGAGTTTCCTGTGCTCCCTGTCATAATCATCCGCGATAACACGACTAAGAGAGGTAAGAAGTCCAAAAGCCGCATTTGCTAAAGCCTCACTGTCTGTTTTTGATGGCTCATTTGCGTCAGGTTTGGGCTCTACGGTTCTGATTTCGCTTGCTCCGACACTTGAGCCGCTTGATACTTCGTCGTTAGTATCGCTGTTTTCAGCAGAAGACGGTATACTCTCTCCGACAGTAATATCAAAATTTAGCTCAGCTACAGTCTTAACGATCATATTCTTCACCGACTTGAACTGCTCGTTATCGACCATTGACGGAAAATCCACCTTTGCAGAGGAATAAAAGTCATGCTTGCTCTGCTCCATGTCACACCAAAGCCTATACATTTTCTGTATGGACTCATTCTGCGAAAGTCGAAAGAATATCTCATTGACTGTCCGCTTAGTATCTTTCTGCAAGTAGCCATAGACCTTCTTCCCTTTTGTGTTTTGAAGCTGTCCGTGGAGCTTTCTCATAAGGTCAACGATTTCGGTATCAACAGTTTTTTCTGCATTGATACAGTCTGTAAGTTGTTTCATTAGCTTCACGCTCTCCGCTTTCAGAAGGTCACGCGTATCGGTCTGCTGCTGATATAAATGCTTGAGCTCATCTGCATAAATATCATTCATAAAGCCGCTGCGTATTTTTTCAATGCCATGCTCAGTAAGAAATCCCTCACGCTCATTTGTGGAATACACGACTATGTGAACGTGAGGATTTGTTTCCTTATCGTGAAAGGCTGCATACCATTTCAGATTTGCCATATCAATTTTAGACTGCTTCGCTATGTTTGGTATCTGCCGCTTTATCAGCTCGCGCCACGCTGCCAGGTTATCGAAGCCCATTTTCTGAGCATCGTCCCTGCGTAGAGATACAACATGAGTCCATACATTTCCTTTATGCTCCGCGACTTCCTTTGCAACCTTTTTCAGCGATATCGGTTCATCAGTTTGTGAGAACAATCCGTGTGATCCGAACTTAACAGCGCCGGGACGATTTGCAAGATAGCCCACATAGTTTTTCTTGTTTGCGACTATATCACTGTTATGTTCAATGGTTTCCTCAATAAATTTAGTGGCGTTCTTCTGCGTAGGACTGCTCCTGTATTCCTCATAAGCAAAACTGTTTTTGCTGTCAGAGAAATCTTTCAGAAGAGAAGAAATTAGCTCCTGCTGACTTTTTGTCGCAGGAGCTGTTCCATTATTCTCTTTCACAGTTGCTGCGCCCTCACGTGTAGCGATGTACTTAACGTAGTTAGAAAGATTTTTACTGCTGCCGCTTTTGAGGTATCGGCTCACCACAACTAACCTCGGCATAGCTTACTCCTTCTGAAACTCAACTGCATCCTCGTAACTGATTATACCGTTTATTCTCCGCACCTCGTTCACACACATTGACTGAAGCTGACGGACTGTTTCATCGTCAATATCATTTACCGCCGCGAGCATATTAGATATTTTGCCAAGCTCTACCGCGATCTTAAACATCAGACGAGAGAGCCGTTGTTCCGTGCCTGCGATAGTAGCTTTCACTGTTTCCGTTATAAGCGGCGACAAATAGTTCACGGACTTTTCTTCGTCGAGGTAACCGATATAGAACGCAATCGCTTTCTCTATGAACTCACTTTGAGACTTGCAGTTGTCGTGTTTGTAATGAGTACGCACATTTTCAATCGTCTGCGGATATACCCACAGCGGAAACTTAATTTTGTTGTCAAATGCCATTTTTATGCCTCCGACTCCTAAGTTTTCTGCAATAAACAGGCGTTTGCGGCTCTGCAACTCCGAAATTTTCATTTTCCTGAAATTGCAACCCCGAAATGCAAATGCCGCTTTTGCCCAATATGCGGTCGGCTTCGCCGTCCGCTGTGACTGCGGCGACCACGCCGCTTTATCTTGCAACACTTTAGTTACTGTCC
>Ga0247609_10006360_pt1 | contig 11387 bp, 10 predicted proteins | sample 172DNAGHGlowgp2_FD_193487 | JGI IMG/M metagenome (GOLD analysis project Ga0247609, IMG submission 193487) | Sheep rumen microbial communities from Palmerston North, Manawatu-Wanganui, New Zealand - 1728 DNA GHGlow gp2 | ecosystem: Host-associated > Mammals > Digestive system > Stomach > Rumen ... | reverse complement strand
CGAATATTACAGCAATAAGACACCCATTCTTATCTCCACAATCGTTTGCACTTAAAGACGATATATTGGAGAATGTGTCATTATCTATACCTATTTATCAGGGTATTCAGAAGACAAATTATCTTGCAACAATTTGACATTTATTTATATTTATAGACATATATAATTTTAATGATGAAAGGACTAAGTGTTACCTTTCATACAATAATTTTATTAAGGAGGAAATAAATATGCCGTTGGATATTCAGACTCGTATAATTCGTGCTGATGACATCGTGAATTATTCTGGAATTGTCAGGATGGGTCATAGACCAGAAATAATTCAGTCGGAACCATTTGTCGGCATCAAGATTCTTTGTAAGGATGGTAAAGCAAATACAATGTATCCTGCACAGAGAATTGCACAGCTTGATCAGTTCTTAGGAACTCCAAATCCTATGAACGGTTTAACACCACTCTCTGGAACAGGTTGTTGTTTGAGAGAAACAAAGTATTCTATAATGTCGGATGGTTTCTGGCTGATTACTTTGCCAGTACCGAGATCTGTACTTGGAGTTCAGATTCAGAATCTGATAAGAACAGTTCAGCTTCTCAAACAGATTGGAATATCACAGATAGGATATGTTGAAATAAACGTATCTGGAAAGTGTCCACTCAATTGTCTTGAGATGTGTCTTAACAATCTTATGATACCAGATAACTTCATTGCATTTGCGGATCAGAACGATAACTCACCTTACAAACTCGGAAAGGTTGAGCGTATCAATAATAACTTCATCTGTTTCAGAAGTAGATGGAGAATGAATCCAAATGATGCAAATCTGTATCAGAACATCTCAGCGTTAGCTTTGCTTATATCTGCGATGTACAGATAACATATTATCAAAAATATCCAAGGAGGAATAATTTATGAACACAACTTATGTTAATCCAGACGCTCCAAATGCGGAGATCACAGATGCTGCTGTAAGAAGCATGCTTATGCAGGGACAGCAGGGACAGAACACTTATCAGAACGGAGGATACTATCCAGGATCTTATCCGAATCCATTCGGTGTACAGTCACAGAATATGATAAGTATGCCTACAACAGAATCAAGAGCAAATATTGGTTATCCGACACCGCAGATGCAGCAGTATAATCCTATGCAGAACGGAATTGCTCCGGCGTGGGTTCCTGGTGCTGGAACATTCCCACAGATTTCTCAGAATCCTCAGGCATATCAGATGCAGGGATATAACGGATATCCTATTGGAGTAGACCCTAACAACTGGATCTTCGAGTATATGAAGAATAACACAGCTGCTAAGAATACTTGGGGTGAAAACTACTGGACTATGCAGAAGCCGATAGAACAGCCTCCGATAGACTGGACACCTAAGCCACAGCAGCAGTATACAGATTTCTATGCTCAGTATGGAATGGGATGCGTTCCGTCACAGCCTCCACAGATGATGCCACCTGCACCAAATCTTACATTCGCCCCTGTTCAGGAAACATGGCTTGATGCTGCTAAGAAGAACTGGAAAAATCTGTAATGGAGGATTCGTGAATGGAAGATCAGAGTGAGTTCCGCAATTTCCGATCTCGTATAATGGCACTGCCTGAAGAATGCAGGTTTGAAATCGGTGAAGTATCATATCAGAAGTGAATGCGTGCAACTTCAAGAAAAAATAAAGTTGTTGAAATTCTCAAAAAATACAACATACCATTTACAGAAGTTGGTACAGGAACCAACAGATTCATTGTTAAATATGATGGATTTGCACTCAAGATTGCCTTAGACAGAGAAGGAGTAGCTGATAATAAACAGGAATGGGTTATGTCAGATATGCTGTCTCCAAATGTTGCAACAGCACATGAGATAAGTAATGGTGGCCACCTTTTGGTGGCTACCTATGCTCCTGCTTTTACATCTTATACCGAGATGTCAATCTATGGTCAAAAGATCAGGAAGATTCTTGATTCGTGGGGATCTCGATTCCTGTTGGGTGATGTTGGTTTCAATAGGATAAACTATGCTAACTGGGGATTACTCGGTGGAGTTCCAGTATGTATAGATTATGCTTATATATTTCCTGCAACAATGGATCTTTTTAAATGCATCTGTGGTTGTAAAAGAATGACATTCACTGATGATTCTTATTCATCTTATAAATGTACCGAATGTGGTCGTGAATATGAAGATCGTGATCTTAGAGCAAAAATATCACAGGAAACAAGACTCAATCTTTTCAACACTGTTGAAGGTGTTGAAATGCATGCTCCTATTGAGAAGCATAAGGTGTCTGCAAAATATTTACCAAAGGATACAAATCCAGATTCTCCAGATCCTAACAAAACAACAATGGAATATGTTAGAATCAAGAACTCTATGAGTTCATGGTGGGCTGGTTGATGAAAGGGGTTAAATTATGAAATTTTGGGAATGTATTAATATTCCCGGAATGACTGGTGTTGAAAGCATCGAGGGTGTTGATAATTCCGCACCCTCACTTGCTGATACGACAGTTCTTTCCGTTGAAAATGTTGAACCTGATATGAAGGAAGCAATCAAGAAGGCTGTTGAGGAAGCTGATTCACATATAATAGCATCTGCTACGAGTGGTGTTTTATCACAGGAATATATGAACATGTATGCAAATGCTTTTGGGAACAATAACATTCCAACAACAAACAACGATAATGAACCTTCAGGTGTTGAGAATGTTGAAGAAACAGAGTATACTGAAGAAGAGAAAGAAGCTCTCGAATCATATGTTTCAGTTGATGAAGTTGACATATCACAGTATGATGCAGATCATGAATTCGAAATTCCTGAAGCAGATATTTCTTCAGAAGATCTTGATCGTTACTCATTCGATGTAAGTCACCCAACTGATGATACAATTATGGTGACAGAAACCATAAATCCATCGCCAGTTGTCACAATCGATAAGGATGCTCTGTTATCATCCATACTTACTGAAGGTGTTGAGTATGTACAGAATCCAATTCCTATAACAACACCGATAGAAGAAACAACAGAAAGTGTTAATGTTGATTGTGAAAACGAAAGTATTCAGAACAATGAAACTGATACTTCCGAATTAAAACAGGTTGAATACAATCTGACAACTGAACAGCTTAGAGATGTCATATATACTATAAACAGATATGAAGAAAAGTATTTCAAAGGTGTCATGCCTGCACATGATTTCAGTAAGAAATTCCTAATGAATATACCTGTATCTGTTTATAAGGCACACTATAACGCTGTCAACAAATACGAATATCCGGATATACTCGATCCATTGTTCTATTTATATATTTTGATCGTTAAACTCCCAGGAGATGGAATCGGAAAATATGTAGATACAATAGCAACAATGATCGAAAATGATAAAGGTCTTCGTGATGATATCAAACGTATTTCGAAAGAATATGAGGAATATATAAAAGACTTCCCGGAAGAAATATCTGAATCTGAAGAATGAAAGGAAAAATGAATAACATGAATAATGTAGTTAAATATATTTATAAATCAAACATAAAGAAAACAGAGACTCTCTACAAGCTTCTCGATAAGGTGCTCGAATTACAGAATTTGGCATTTCCTGGAAATGATGTTCAGTGCGATATAAAGAATATCATATTCATAACCGACATAGATGAATACAAAGTCACAATCAATATTGATATGAATACATTTTCTGTAATATCAAGAATATCAAACAAGGCTGATGTTGTGTTCGCTGAATGTGTGTTAACAATCGACGGAATATTCGAAGAGAAATATACTCGAATAAAAAGAAGCTTCAAAAATAAAGTAGCTGAATGGTTTACATCAATTGGAGAGATTGATATTACATCACTCATTGCAAGTAGTTTAGATGATGTCAATAATTCCAATGTTGAGGAACCAACAGCTGAAGAGTCTTCTTCTGAACATGAAGATTCAAATCAGTAACATCACAGCATGGTGGGGGATAATATCCCCCACTAAAATTTTTATTTGCAAAATGTAGAACAAGAATGTGAATTAAAGAAAGGAGAATTAAATATGCTAATTACAGATATACCAACGGCATTAGAGAACATCACAGAATGTGCGATGAATCCGTATATGAATATAATAACATTAGATGCAACTGAAGCATCTCCTCAGATGATATGTGCTATACGTGAAAGAATGAAAATGTTTCCAAATTTCATAGAAACAACATCACCGTATGCACCAGGTCATCTGAGATTTGAAAGAGTTGCTTAATATAGGAGGTATATTTATGGAAAATAAAACATTTTCAGAACGTCTGAACTTAATATGCAAAGGTTCTTGGTGGAAACGTACCGATGACAATGCTATAGGTACTGTACTTGAAGTGCGTGATGACAACAGCAACAACTTAGTTGTTAGATGGACTCATCCGAATATTGAAGGTTCAATGGTTGGCACATATGACAGATATGAGTTTTGTAGAAAATGGGTTCCAATTGAATCATATCAATACAATAATCCAATTAAAGGTTCAATATGGAAATCAAAGACATCAAATGAATACGTTCGCATTGAATTAACAGCGGAAGGACTTATTTATTTTCGACCATTAACAAATAATAAATCACCAAGAGATGTCGAAAGCATGTGCAGAAAAAGATTCCTTGTAGATTTTAAATTCGAAAAAGATGATGATACATTAGCTTTATATGTTTCAGATTCTGATGAAAACAATTTTGCAATTGTTATTGATCATGGTCAATGTCCCGAACGTTTGGTATGCAAATTTATAAATATCAAAGAACATAAAGTACACATCCATGTCATTGGTTTGATCCAATTTTATCGCCATTATCATCTTTTGTCACTTGATTCATTACATGAATATCGCATTATACACAATTCAATTGAAGCTATAGAACAACTAAAAGATTCGAAACCTGGTGCAATTTGGTATCACACAAATGGCGGTCTTCATATTGCTATAATCATAAAAGAAGAAAATGGAACAGTTTCGTTCGTCAGCTCAGATAACAAGGCACTTGATCTTTATTGGCAAATGCCTTCCAAGGAGTGGGTTGAAACATATAGATTGTATGATGGTGTTGTTAAACCACCATGTTTCCCAGAAGGAAGCTTCGACGAAATGCTTGAAGATACGAAAGGTAGATATAAAAGAGTCATGGAAAGATTAAAAGAAGGAGAAAGCAAAATGGAAAATTCAAAAGAAACATATCTTAAGACTGATGAGTCTAAGATGAAGGAATTCAGTTCGGGTGCAAAGCGTGAAGATAAATCAGGCAAGGGTAGATATGATCTTATCCCGGGTGATATTATGGCGGATTTCGTAAACTACGCTTGGGAAGCTTACTTCATAGAAGGTCCGACGACCATATGTGATACAGATATTTCTCTCAATGCATACTTCGATGATGTTACAGACGAAAAACTGTTCTTCGAATTCATTCTCAATATGACATGCATGTTCTTTACTGATCACGAAAAGTTAGATGAAATAACAGATTCCGTCGGTGAAAGAGCATATGTTGTTACATGGAAAGATTTCCATAATGCGTTATATAAAATGCGTGAGCTTCTGGCAAAGCATTATGAAGCAGGCGCAAAGGTTCATGGTGTAAACAACTGGAAGAAAGGTATTCCTGTATCTGATTCTGAACGTGGAGGAAACTTCGTTGATTCAATGCGTCGTCATACAGACCAGGCTCTCAGAGGACTCGATGATGAACCACATGCTATTTCAGCTATATGGAATGCATTCTGTGCAATATGGACAATAAGAAATAAACATACAAATACAACGAACGCATCTGAAACCAAACCTGAAGTGGAAATTAAATCTAATTATCATGAAGCGGATAAAGTACCAGACAAAATTGCAGATGCACCGACTGTCTCATATAATGTATTGGCAGCAAACATAAACAATTGTGTTGAGCTGTTAAGCAAGATGCTTGATGGTAACAGAACAAAAGATTTAACATTTGAAATACATGATGCATATGTTGATCTATACATGTTATGTGTTTTACTTAAATCTGTTCTACTCTGGTTCCACGATAATGATAAGGCTCGTGTATGCATCGAACATATAATCTCAGGAATATATGATTTAATAAATACCAATATCAAACCTGTTCGACAAATCTTCGATAATGTGAAAGCGGAATGGGTAGAAGGATATGATGATATTATATACGCTGCATGTCTCGGTGAACCAGACAAATATAAGATATTGGGAATAATCAATGTTTGTGGTAGAACCAGTATGAAGTTACTGAATAACGACCACTTCTGCGGAAGACAAATATCAAATGGAGTTTTGTTCGAACTTAAAGATCACCTCGATAAATTAATAAAAGAATAATTCTTTAAAGGGGGTGCAGCGGCACCCCCCAACTATTCTTTATTTGATAGATATATAATTTAGATGAAAGGAGTGATAGCATGATTGTATGCTCACAGACATGTTTCTTAAACATACTCACACAGTTATATCCAAAAGAGGTGTTATTAAATGCACAGTACTATATTGCAGACCTCACTGGTCCTGATGGTATCAGGCATCTAAACCCAGACAACATTGAAAATCAAATGATGAATATGATGGAGGATACAGTTCAGTATAAGTATAATGAGGATGGAGAACTTGTAAAAACATCTACCGGTACAGCAAAATCAATAGATACTCTTCAAAGATATCATGTTATTTATACAGGAGGATGTTTGAATCCGACATCGTTATTAACAAATACAAAGATTGGTCCAGAAGTAACTAAACTTTCACCTGTAATGAGATTTGTCCGTTCTCTTCAAAATACAGAATCTGCAATAGAGATATATCACGATCTGTTCTTTCAGGAACCACGTGGAAATGGTTTACAGATCCTAATATATTCAAATGATAAGATATGCTGTGAATTCGGATGGGTTACTTGTGAATATCTTTCATCATGTTTTGGTGCAGATATACTTTATATCGATGCAAAATATCGTAAAAAGATAGCACCCCAATCAAGATTTGAATATAAAGGAAATAAAGAGTTCGCTTTGAAAACTTTTATACCGAAAATCAGAGATGATGAATTATTGGCTTCATTCAAAAGAAATCTTACAAAATCCGATCTCAGAGAATGCTCGAATAATATAAGTGCAAAGCTCAATGTTATGAACTGGGAATCGTTGATTCATCTTCATGATTTGTTATGGCCAATGGATCCACTACCGCAAGGTAATTATACTGTTGAACAACTCAGAGAAATCATTATGTACAAATGTATAGGTTCGAGAAAACCTACATTGTACGATCAGTTTGATAATTTACATGCTGCTGATGCTTTTTACCAAATGGCAAATGAATACGATCTCTGATGAAGATCCCGGGTTTACCGGGATCTTTTTTATTCAAAGGAGTGATTTATAATGGCTAATGCCGAATTTAACAATCAAGCGCAAAACCCAATGTCAGAATATCTGTTAAAATTACAACTCATAGTAACCAATACAATATTCAAAGACAGAGCAGAATCTAAAAAGTATGAGACTACAGAAACACTTGTCCAAGGTGATAAGTATGTTTCTGCAGTTACAGGTAAGGACATATTTGAATCGTATACATATGATTCAAAAGAAGTGTATACATATCTCGCATCAAAGGGTTATTCAGAAGATAAAATATTTTTTCTTATAAACAACCCAACGATGATTCCGCAACAATATAAAACCGAACTTATGACAAAAGAAAGAAATAAATTCTTATCATCATATCAAGAAATGAACAAATATTATCTCATGTTAACAGGAAAACCATATCCTGGTTCTGCAGATTATCCTGCAGATGAGGTAATATTGATTCCTGATGGTTTCTATGAAATGTACGAATCTGAGGGTATGATATATAAGGGAGAACCTATACATGAATTACCAAAAAGATATCAAGAATTATTCATGAATACGGATTGGTATCAAGAAATATTATCAACACATCCAAATGCCAAATATTTAAGATACATAGGTTCTAATTCAATACCTATTGAAAATGCGAGAACTGCAAAAGATGGTGATATATTATCGATAAATACAAACAAGTTATCCACATATCATCCGGTGTTTGGAAATGTAACTGTGTCATATGATATCGTACATAAGTTCACGTCTGTGTATAATGAAACAAGAGATTATGTTTATGAAACACTAAGAGGTGATTTCGGAGATATATATGTAAACTATAATGACTTTATACGTTTTCTTACAATATATCTTTCAATAGGAAACTGTTTAAATGAATTCCTGAAGCAGTCTGGTTCTTTCATTCATATGAACAATGTTACTGCAAATAATCTGTTTACATTGTACGGTTTGCCATCTGTTATTATGGAAGGCTCTTCAATGATTGAATTCCTGAAGAAATTCAGAATGCTTCTTATGGACAAAGGAACGAACATAGTTTATCGTGTAAAAGATCTCATTGGTTATGATTATACTGATATATATACTCTCGTGATGGTAAAACAACAAGTATTCCAAAACGGTATTCCTGTGTATGTAAAAGACAAAGAAACGGGAAGGCCTATTCCTCAAACAAGGATAGTATTTCGAAGACTTGGAACAACGGATGAAAATGTATCATATTTCAAATTCAGAGAATCTAAAAAAGAATATTCATATGAAGAAATACGTGATGCGGATCCACGTTGGTGGAACACTGAAGAGACTGAACGTATGATACATGAGATGAATTACACTCTTTCAAATAGTAAATACATTCAGTTATCAACACATCTATCGATGTCTGATATATGGTGGCAATGTGTTATCCTTCTTAGAGGATTATTAGACAATAAATCGGAATCTAAAGGTACTCAACTCAATATCAATTACTCCATTGATGGTTCATCTTCTATGAGTTTATTCGATGCAGTGTTATCATTGATTATTCTTATGAATTGGGAAATGTCTTCAGACCAACGTCATTTCATGGGAGAATTGTTGCTTCCAAGTAAGAATCAGAATATGTGTTTAGATGAACTTGAAGATGGTTTATACCAAGCATCAAAATATAAAACTGGTTGCATTTATGCCGAAGGTGAGATTATTGGTGTTGCTAAGATGGGTGAGGATGGATGGATTCCAGATGGAAATGTTTGGTACATCGCAAAACGTGATTTCACAGCAACTACACTCGGTAATGATGTTTCTTCACATAACATTGAAGAGTATTGCAATTTTGTAAATTATGATTATGATTATCCTCTTGGAGCACCGAAAACATTAAAGTTTGGAAAACCGTACAAAATAGCATCATTTAATTTTAAATTGAAAGATACACCTGAAGGTTTAAAATTCTATGACTCTATCAAGGGTATGACATATGTTAACCCAGATGTATTCTTACCCATGCTCGATTCAATACTCATGAGAGAAAATAGCAATATTGGAGAAGTGTTAATGACAGATGTTAAAATACTTCAACAATATCTTTCAACAAAATTGAGAGACGCAAGACGTATAATTGATTATCGTCAGATATCTGATATATACAATATGCTGTTTTTAGTAGATCCAATGCGTGATTGGTATACTCAGAGTGAGTATGATCCAGATAGTCAAATGATGATGGAATATGGTTTATCCGCAGAAGAGTTGTATATGTTTAAACAATTCTTCCCACGTAATGAAGATGGTGTTGTTATTGTCAGATGGCTCAATAGAGATTATCGTGTATATCTCAGAGATGTATTGAATCAGAAAGTAACAACCATTTCGATAGAATCAAAGAAAGCAGATGATTCTTCTAAGAATGACTCATATCAAGATTCAGGAACAGTGTTCAATAATATTGGTTTCGTAAATGCGTTTAATGAAACAATAGACAACATCCCAACTGTTAACAACATCGATACATCATCTTTGCCGGATAAAATAAAAAACAATGGACAATGGAAAAACATAATCAAATCTAAGGTTTCATATGACTACGGTGATGTTGACGGTTATCCGAGAACATATGAAGATTTGATGATGCGAAATAATTACTCATTGTACAAATTCTTACAGGATGTAAAAAATAACAAAGCGTCTGATGATGTTGTAACATTCCTTCGTGCAATAATTAAAGCTTTGGAGAATTATACAAACTCATCTCTTGCTGGTTTGGAATTCAAGGCTCTTGGATTAGAGAATTATTTCTATATTCTTAAGGAAATAATTTCATATTTCAAATCATATATGGTTGAATTCACACGTGATGAATTCGTATATATCTTTGATGGTATATTTGATAATGGTGGTCAACCGAATATGTTGAAACTTATCGATGAAATAGCAAATGGCACTGAGAATCCGATAGTACATGATTCAGCAACATTGTATGATGTATCGTGTGCGAAAGTATGTGCAAGATTCGATGATGACAATATTGGTATGATGTATGATGAAGCAATATTCCGTATAAAAGGAACATATGGAAATATCCTTGCATCCGGATATGAAATATGGTACGATGATGGTAAACGGATTTCAAGAACACCTATCGATATTCCAAATGATACAGAGGTTGTTGTAAATATTGTTTCCGATCCAAACAATCCAGCAGCATACAAATTAATCATTAATACAAACAATCTTGACGTTATTCCTCCAAACTATTACGGCAATACCAGATAAGAAGAAAAAATGATCCGGGGGCGTTTGCCCCTGGACCTAAATAAATTAAAATATTTTATTGTCCCCTTTTGTGGGGTGATCGGAAGATGCTCCCAATTGGAATGGACCCGGTAGTCAGCCGGGTCCTCGGAAGCAGGACGGTTTTTATTATCGGGGTTCGCCGCCCCGGGCGGATTTCTTAATTATAGTCATAAACCGGGTGATCATATGCTTTCTTGCGGATGTCCTCGGGGACATCAGTTTCATCGATGTCCTCGAGTTTTATATGGGTGGCTCAGCCACCCATCTCTTTGATGAAACGTTTCAGAGCTCGAGAATCATTATCGATCCTCTTCCTGGTATTGTGGATCTCGACAAGATTCTTGCCGATGATCATACCAAGTATGCCGAAGATGATAGCATTAAATATTATATATGGTCTCATATTCTTTAAAACATTTTTCATATGATTGCCTCCTCAATTGTGGATAAACATTTTTCTTATGATGTCTTGGATCTTATTGATTTCTGAATTGGTTTCGTTTGAGTACCAGTAGCGACCATCCCATGTATTGCCGCATACTCTCGCTTTCCTGCCATCTTTGTATGTGTACACAGTAGAACCCTCAGCATATACCGTCGTTTCGCCGACAGATATACTTTTATTGAGTGCAACATGTCTTGCTGTGCTGGATGTATCTGAACATCTGAGAACTACTCCGAACATTTTATCGCAGATATATGACA
>Ga0247609_10006359_pt1 | contig 11387 bp, 5 predicted proteins | sample 172DNAGHGlowgp2_FD_193487 | JGI IMG/M metagenome (GOLD analysis project Ga0247609, IMG submission 193487) | Sheep rumen microbial communities from Palmerston North, Manawatu-Wanganui, New Zealand - 1728 DNA GHGlow gp2 | ecosystem: Host-associated > Mammals > Digestive system > Stomach > Rumen ... | reverse complement strand
ACCTTCGCGATAGTCGGCTCCAACGAGATATTGCAACAGGGGCATATACATTACTACGGCGAGGAAAGCCAATAGCGTGAAGATAATGAAATACTTCATCACGGTGGCTTGGGTCTCCTTGTCGGCCGTGTCGCGCTTGCCGCCGAAAACGAAGGGCTCGTAAGCATAGCGGAAAGCTTGCGTGATCATCGCCATAATCATCGCTATCTTGACGCAGGCGCCATAAATGCCCAGTTGTTCCTCGCCTTCGAGACCCGGGACGATTTTCTTGAAGACAATCTTGTCGGCCACTTGGTTGAGAATGCCGGCTAAGCCTAAGAGCAGAATAGGCCAAGTGTATTTCAGCATTTCTTTTAGCAGGTCACGGTCGATGCCGGTGCGCAGTTTCCTGATTTCGGGGATAAAGCCCAAAAACACCAGCGTGGTGCAAATCAAGTTGGCGATGAAGATATAACCTACTTGATAGCTGGTGTGATACCATTCCATTATTGTGGGGAAGCGACCTTGGAGATAGGGCGCTACGTAGAAAATGAAGATGTTGAGCAATAGACTCAAGACAATGAACGAGAGTTTCAGTGTCATGAACTTGATGGGACGGTTTTCATAGCGAAGCCTCGCGAAAAGGATGGACTGAAAAGCATCAAAAGCCACGATGATGGCCATGATCTCCACAAATTCGGGATGTAAGGCATAATCCAAGGCTCCAGCGATAGGTTTCAAGAATACTGAAACCAAGATGAGGAAAACCAGCGAGACAAAACCTACAGAAAGCCCTGCCGTTGAAAACGCCTTGTTTGGATTCACGTTCTCCTTGTTGGAGAAGCGGAAAAAGGTGGTTTCCATGCCAAAAGTAAGCAGGACAAGGAGCAAGGCTGTATAGGCATACAAGTTAGTGACAATGCCGTATCCTCCAGATTCGGCCGCCATTCTATGTGTATGTATGGGCACCAGCAGGTAGTTCAAGAACCTGCCGATGATGCTGCTCAAGCCGTAGATGGCTGTTTGCTTTGCCAAGGATCCTAGTTTGTTCTCTGCCATGTTGTTTGTCTTGCTATTACTAACGCAAAATTGGGGTTAATATTTGGTTCGGTTTAATTTTTCGGCAATTCGATGATAAACTCCGCCCCCTCCCCTTCTCGGCTTTCAAATGAAATCATACCGCCAGCGGATTGAACGATGTTATAGGTCAAGGAAAGGCCCACGCCCGAGCCGCCCGACTTGGTGGTGAAGTTGGGCAAGAATATCTGGCTCTTGTCCTCTTCCTTGATGCCCTTGCCGTTATCCTTCACGCTGATGATGAAATGCTTTTCCTTTGATTTCAGGGTGACGTCGATGTGTCCGTTGGGTTCTGAGCCTATGGCCTGTGTGGCATTCTTGATGATGTTGCCAATGGCGCTGTTGAGGTTGGTCTTGTCGCCATTAAAGGTATAGTCTTGGGCATTGTCGTATGCGTAGTTGAATTTAATGTTTTCGGCGTTGTCGTACAGGTTCACCACGTTGCCCACCAGTTCCGCCAGATCCAAGGGCTGCGGATTGTTTTCGGGTAGTTTGGCATAGCGCGAGAATGATGCGGCGATGTCCGACAGTGAGTCGATTTGTTCAATTAAAGTGTTGGTGGTACGTTGGATTTGCTCTGGTGTGGCTTTGCCATTATCGATGTTGCGTTGCAGCATTTGCACGCTGAGGCGCATGGGCGTGAGCGAGTTTTTGATTTCGTGGGCTACCTGTCGTGCCACCCCGCGCCATGCCGTTTCGGTAGTGGTACGTTTCAGCTCGGCGGCACTCTTTTCCAGCTCTACGATGAGTTGGTTGTATTGCTTCACCAGTCTACCAATCTCGTCGTCGCCGTTCCATTCGATAGGCTCGTTCTTTTGGTCGATTTTGATGCCACCCAGTTTCTTTTGGATTAGGGTTAAAGGCTCGGTCAAGCGCTTAGTCAAAATGAGAATGAAAATAAGCGCAATGGCGAGTAAGACTAATATGATGTTGAAATACGTCAGCACGAAGTTCAGGATTTCTTTTTGTAATTCGGTGGCACTCGAGAAATAGGGTGTGTTCAAATAAGCCAGCGTGTTGCCATTTCGGTCGGAAATTGGGATGTATGAAGACTCGTATTTACCTTTGCCGAGATGTTCTTCATGCGTGAAAAAGAGTTCCTTGTTGCGGTACATTTGCTGGTAGGCTTCTGCGTTCATCAAGGGTGCTTGCAGGTTGAGGTCATAGATCTCTTGTCGCGTTGTTGACACCAGTTGTCCGTTGAGATGATATAGGTTCAGGTCGGTGAAGAACGTGTTGGCGTAATGTTGCAGTGTTTCTGTCCATTCGTCTCGCGATGCGGTTCTCATCATGGTGGCGAAGTCGAGGTCGTTGCGCATCTCCAATGCTAGTGTCCTCGTGGTCTCAAATTGCGATGCTTTTGTTTTTTGGTTGTACAATGTCTGCATGTAGAAAACGGAGACAGGCCCGACAGCAAGGAATGAGATGCCGAGGGTGTAGAAAATCACGGTTTGCAGTCGTCTGCGGAGACTTCTATCGCGCCACTTGTGGTGTTCTTTGGGTTGAATCAACCAAGCGATTAGCAGGAAGGAAATGGACAATCCAAGGAAGAACACGGCAAAAGGAGCTGTTTTTTCCGACAATGACTTTGTTGGTGTGCTGATGACGAGGGCATTATGGTCCCCTTTGTAGGTTGCATAGTGCTTGAAGTTTTTGCTGTAACTGAATTTCTGGTCCTTCACCTTCAAGCTATTTAGGAAATTAGGATATACGTAGCGGCCGTATTTGTAGACCAATAGGTTGTCGCGGTAGTTGGCAACTGAGAAATCGTAGGTTTTGTGGTTTTTGGATTCCAGTAACAGTTGTGGGAAGCCAAAGCCTTCGGGGGCGATAGGTTTGTAAAACTCAAAGTAAAGGGTTTTCTGCTGTAAGTTGTCTTTGGAATGGATGAGGATTCTTCCCAAATAGTTGGGATCCAGCGTGTAATAGTCCATGAAATATAGATCGTTCCCTACCTTTTTTTGCTTGTTGTTGGCAATTCTTTCCAAGAAATAGGTGTCGCAATCCGTGACGTATCCTTCGGGCTGAATGTTGATTTCTTCTCCTGGCGTGCAAAGGGTTAGTGTGGTTTGGTAGGCTTGCATTATTTCATCGAAAAGCAGCTCTTTTGAGTAGCCGAGAATCACGTCGGCCAGTACGTTGCTTTCTGCAAACAGCATCTCACGGACTATGGTATCTGTTTTCAGTTGTTGGGCAAAGGTTGAGTAGCTGTTTTCAAATGCTTCGTCCCGTTTTTCCAGCAGGTTTTCGGCTTGTTGCTTCATCTGCTCGTTTTCCCTACCATCGTTTACTTTATAGTATATGTACGTGGCAATCGCTGAAAAGACCAATATTGAAGCAATTCCAATCATAACAAAACGAGAACTGTTTTTGGTATTTCTTGTTTCTTTGCTTCTTCTTCCGAAGGCCAACACCAATCCGATGATGAGCATTAATCCAAACGGTAACGGCCATAAATAGCGGTAGGGTTCTTTTAGTTTGGGTTTCCCATCGATGACGTATATGGCCAGTGCTTTTCCGTCTTGATTGGTTAGTATCATTCCCTCTTCATTTTCTGAAATCTGGATTTTGGCATCAAAAACGTTTGGAAGGGATTGTATGTGGTTTTTGAAATACTGGTTTTCGATTTGGTAGGTTGTACTGACCAACTTGTAGACATAATAGGTCATCGAACCGTTTTCATATGACTTCACGTAATAGATTCCCGACTGCAACTGACAGATGGTGTCGTGGCCTATTTCGACTTTACGCTTCATCAATTTTGGGTTGATTTCGTTGCCGTTCCAAAACACTAAGGTGTCGTGCATGAAGACCGTCAACCCTGTGTGAGTCTTTTCCAGTTCCTCGTGGTTTAGCCCCTTGTCGATCATGGAACGCATTTCCTTGTCCATCTTCCAAACGGACCGTTGAAAATTCCGCTGTATGGATTTTTCGTTCAATGTGAGATAAAAGAAGAAGCCCAGTCCCGAGCATAAGGCTATGCTGAGACAACAAAGAAATTTTCCTGTTTTTATCGTTCTTTTATCTTCCATGGCTTCTATTACTACTAAACCTTTGTTTTATATTGATATTGTGTTAGTTATAAAAACTTCTTTCTAACGGCTTTTCTTTTGCTTGTTCGTCCCTTTCTTCGTTTTGTCCCAAAAACGTCGCAAATCGTCCAAAAATGGCTTATTTTTCAAAATCACGATTTCTTCTCAAATACATAGATCATGCTTGACCATTCTCCCGAGCGTCTTGCTTTGCTGTTCGACACGAATCCTCTATACGTTCCTTTTATCAACGGGAACATATGGATTTTGTATTGTTCGCTCATATAGGAGATGTAATAGGCATCCCATGCCAACTTATCTGTTTTAACTAATTCTAATCCTTTGGTTTTGAATATTTTAACTATTGTTTTTTTGTTGAAATGGTTGAGATGTCGTGGTACGTCGTATGCCGCCCAGTGCTCTTTGTAATACTGCCCATCATAGGAATTGTAGTTGGGTACTGCGATGACGATTCTTCCGTTGGGTTTGATTAGGCGTTGTAATTGTTCCACTTGCCATCTTAAGTCGTCTACGTGTTCCAAAACATGCCACATGGTAACCACATCGAAGGTCGCGTCTGGAATGGTTTCCATTGCCTCGCTGTTGATGATGTTTGCTTTGATCCTTTTGCGTGCTATTTCTTTGGCTTCTTCAGAGGGTTCAACACCTTGGCACTTCCATCCTTTTGCTTCTGCGACATGAATGAAATCTCCTACCCCACATCCGATGTCCAACAGTTTTCCAGCCTCTAATCCATTTGTCGCAATTTTGATTTTATGCTTTAGGTTTACTTTTTTCACTGCCTCATATATTTTCGGAATAAAGCCTTTCTTGTTTTCTTGATGGCTATAGTATTCCTCCGACTTGTAGTAATCTCCGATTTTATCTTTTGGTGGGCGTGGCATGGTATACAGTAAACCACAACTCAGGCATTCGCATATATGAAAGTCTTCTTTGGTCAAAAAATCGTCTTTCAACCATAAGTTGATTTGCGCTTTATCCGATCCGCACCATGGGCATTTGTTGTTCATTTTTTTCTTTGTTTCATGTGGAACATTCGTGCTATCTTCCTAAGAATATGGCTAATACGTTGATGTCGGCTGGTGAAATGCCACTGATTCTTGAGGCTTCTCCCAGTGTTGTAGGTTGATATTTGTTGAGTTTTTCCCTTGATTCGTACGATAGTGATTGGAGGCTATGGAAATCGAAGTCTTTGGGTAGTTTCACATTCTCCAAACGCCTGAGTTTGTCGGCTAGTTCGTTCTCTTTTTCGATGTAGCTTGCATACTTGATTTGTATTTCTGCTTCTTCCAAGCACTCCCTCATAAATCTGTCTTGGTTTCTATATTTTTCTAATCTAGGCAGACTCTCTATCATTTCGGTGAGGCTGATTTGTGGTCGGAGTAAAAGATAGGATAGTTTTATTTTTTGTTCAATTCTTGTGCTTTCCTTTTGCTCTAATAATCCGTTGATTTCATCGGGGTAAGCATAGTTTTCCTCCAAATACTGCTTAATATCTCTAACTTTTTCTGCTTTTTCGACATATTTTAGATAGCGTTCTTCTTTTGCTAACCCCATTTTGTATGACATTTCCGTCAGGCGTTCGTCTGCGTTGTCTTGTCTTAATAGAATTCTATATTCTGCCCTGCTGGTGAACATCCTATAGGGTTCGTCTACGCCTTTTGTGATCAGGTCGTCAATCAAGACGCCGATATACGCCTCTGTTCTTGATAATACCAATGGCTGCTTGTCTTGTATTGCCAAGCTCGCGTTGATGCCCGCCATCATGCCTTGGCATGCGGCTTCTTCGTATCCGGTGGTGCCATTAATCTGCCCAGCGAAGTAAAGCCCGTGCATCAGCCGTGTTTCCAAGGAATGGTGTAATTGCTCTGGCGGGAAGTAGTCGTATTCAATGGCATATCCTGGACGGAATATCTTGGCGTTTTCGAAACCTTCGATCTGCCTCAAGGCTTCGTATTGAATGTAATCCGGCAACGAGGAGCTAAAGCCGTTGAGATAGTATTCTTCTGTCGTCCAGCCTTCGGGCTCCACAAAGAGTTGGTGGCTGTCTTTGCCTGAGAAGCGCTCGATTTTGTCCTCTATGCTGGGGCAATATCTCGGACCCACTCCTTGTATCCTTCCGTTGAACATGGGTGAATATTTGAAGCCTTTACGCAAAGTCTCGTGAACTTTCAACGAGGTATGTGCAATCCAGCAGCTCCTTTGTCGGGTGATTTTATAGGGTTCGATGTAGGAAAAACCGACCACTTCGTCATCGCCCTTCTGCTCTATCAGTTTGCTGAAATCTATTGTTCTGCCGTCGATACGAACTGGCGTACCTGTCTTCAACCGCTTCACTTCAAATCCTATTTCACGGAGTTGTTCGCTGATGCCATGGCTGGCCACTTCGCCCATGCGGCCGCCTGGAAAATGCTGTTCACCAATGTGAATCAAACCATTTAGGAAGGTGCCATTGGTTAAGATGACCGCCTTGCTTTCGATATCACCGCCCATCAGTGTCTTTACACCTTTCACTCGGTCGCCCTCGATCAATAGACTCGTTACGGTGTCCTGCCAGAAGTCGAGGTTGGTGGTCTTTTCCAATAGGCTGCGCCATTCTGCCGAGAACATCATCTTGTCGCTTTGACAGCGCGGGCTCCACATGGCGGGTCCCTTCGACTTGTTGAGCATCCTAAATTGGATCATTGTGCGGTCGCTGACGATTCCCGAGTATCCCCCCATGGCGTCGATTTCACGGACGATTTGTCCTTTGGCAATGCCACCCATAGCAGGATTGCATGACATGGAGGCCATCAAGCGCAAGTCCATGGTGATGAGCAGGACCTTACTGCCCATATTGGCCGCCGCCGCCGCCGCCTCACATCCGGCGTGACCGGCACCTACAACGATGATATCATATGGTTCAAAATACATCTTCTTTGTCAGTGTTTCACGGGAAACAATATATTTAATACTTTGATAATCAGTTAACTAAATAATAGTTTTAACGATTCTTCCTCTTTTTCACGCATTTCTTTTTCGTCTTCCTCGGTATGGTCGTCGAAACCGATGAGATGCAGCACGCCATGGATGATGACGCGGTGCAATTCGCTCTCGTAGCTGCGACCGAAGGTCTCGGTATTTTCCTTAATTCTGTCGATGCTGATGCAGAACTCGCTTGATAGCACCGTCTCACAGTCGGTCAGTGGGAAGGTCACAATGTCGGTGTAGAAGTCGTGACCAAGGCGCTCCTTGTTGATTTCCAATAATTTCTCGTCGCTGCAGAAATAGTAGTACAACTCCCCTATCGTTTTGCCGTAACGACGGGCCACCTCCTCAATCCATACCTTGTCGCGTCGCGGGTCAATGGGGGGCATCTCCACATCCAATGTGCTGAATCTGATCATCTTAATGCGTGTTTTTCTTCAGATAATACTCGTTGATTTTCTCTTTATAGTATGGAGCGTATTCAATCGGGTTGGTGCGCAAGAACTCCTGGTTTTTCTTGAGTGTCTGCTCATACAATTGTTCGTCGATTTTACGGTCGAAGTGCGAGCCTTTGTATTCGTTCGACTTGCGTTTTTCCTCTTGTTCCCGCTTTTGTTGGGCTTTTTCCGACTCCAGCATCCTCGACTCGATGCGTTTGCTGCGCTCAATCATCTGCTGGTTGATTTTCTTGTTCACCAGGTCCTCTTCCAGTTTCTCCATGTCCTTGATGATCTCGTTGAGGCCATCGTCGCCGATTTGTCCGTTTTCCTTCATCTCGTTGAGCATCTGTTGCATGCCTTGGCGTAGCATCTCTTGCTCAGCAGCCATGCGTGCAAACTGTTCGCTCATGGAACTGGGCATCTGTTGTCCCGACTGCTGCATCTGTTGTTGCATCTGTTTTAGTTGCTGTCCCAGTTGCTGTTGCAGCTGCTGCATATTCTTCATGCTTTTGCTGCTTTGTCCCGGGTTGTTCTTGCAGCTTTGCATCGGCATGCCCATTCCCATCGACGACAGGCTGTTTTCCATGTTTTCTAAGGATTCGGCTAGCATCAGCGCCAGATTATTCATCGACATCATGGCAGTTTGTTGGTGGCGTGTAGCTTGCGACAACTTCAGGTTGTTGAGTTGCTTCATGGCGTTTTCCGTCTGGTTTTCAATGGTGTGCAACTCATCGAAGATGAAGTTTTGTATCATGGGTTGGCGCATGGCCAAGTTGTGCAGCGAGTCGCGGACCATGATGAAGTTGTCTGCCACCTCCTTTTGTTCGATGATTTTTTGCACCAACGACGGATCGTCGCTGCGCATGCTGCCGATTTCGTTCATCAGGGATTCCTGTTCATGTGAGGCGTGCACTACGTTTTCGAGCAAGATACGGGTCAGATGGGCGTCTTCCGCCATCTGTTCCATGCCCGCCATCTGCATTTGACTCATCATCTGGTTGGCCATTTGCTGCATCTTATTGCCCGCGTTTTGCTTGTTTTGCTGCGACTGTTGCTGCTGGTTGTTCTGCTCGTTTTGCATGGCATTGTCAAGGTCCTGGTCGATGCTTTCTTCCATGGCCTTGTCTTTTTCCATGTCGAAGGGCTCTTGCAGGTCTTTGTTCTTCTCCAAGAGTTCATCGAGTTTATCCATCATCTTGTCGAATTCCTCTTTGGCTTCCTCGGCTGATTTTTGGTCGCCCTTCTCCCCTATTTTATCCTGATTTTCAGCGTTTTGTTTTTTCAACTCTTCGCCGAGTTGGTCCAATTTGTTGGCCAAATCGGTAAGGTCTTTTTCCATCTTCAGCTGTTCCAGCAAAGCCAGGTTGCGGTCAAGCAGCTCTTGCATCGACTGGTTGTTTTTCTTGATGTCCTGCATCATCTGCTGCATCTGCTCTCGTGGCATTTCTTCCAGCAGTTTGTCGATTTGCTCCATGAGTTTCTGCAACTCTTTGGGAATCACCTCGTCGAAGAGTTTGTTGATCTGTTCCTGTTTCTTGATGAGGTCTTCGTTGCCCAGGTCGTGCTCTTTCATGAAGTTTTCAAGCTTTTGCTGCTCGTCCTGCAACTTGTTCCATTCTTCCTGCATTTGTTGTTGGCGTTCCAGCAAGTCTTTCATCTTCTCCTTGTCGGACCAATCCAAGTCTTTCTTCTGGATGAGGTCTTGCAGCATTTTCTCTATCTCATTTTGCAGTTTGTCAGCCTCTTGCGACTTCTCTGCCAGCCTTTCCATGATGTCTTCTGACTGTTGGTTGGCAATGCTATCGAGGGCCGATTCCGAGGGCTTGTAGTAAGTAAACGTCTCCGAGCGCTTCGACTTGGGTCCGTGGAAACCGTCGTTGTCCCACACCTCGAAGTAAACCTCCATGTTCTGTCCGGGCATGATGCCCAGGCTGTCCATGTTGAAGCTGTAGAAGAACGAAGTGCGGGTTTGTTTCAGGTCCAAGGGCACCGATTTGACGATTTTCTTTTCAACGGGTTCCTTCACGATGCAGTTGAAAGTTAGGCGGCTGAATCCGTAGTCGTCGGTGACAAGGCCGGAAAAATAAACGTCTGTAGAAAGTTGTTCGTCGAACGACTCCATGCGAATGTCGGGATAGGCGTCGGGCAACACATCGACAGAGAATGAGAGGGGATCTATGCTTTGGTTCCAAGTGTTTTGCACCTGTACCTCAAACTTGGTGTTTTGTGCCGCTACAAACTGATAAGCAAAAACATCGTCTTTTGCTTCCAAATCGGTAATCAACGAGTCGCGAGTGACGGTCATTTGTTCCGTGTCGCGGGTGGTAAAGCTGAAAGTGAGGTTGGTGCCTTGCGGGACAATGAGGCGTGTCTTGGCTTCCATGGTCTCGTTGGTGCGGTGGATATAAGATGGATAGCGCAACTCGCAGCGGTAAGAGAGTAGGGTAGGGTTGGGGTGTACCGTGATGTGAAGCGGACGACTTGTGTATTCTCCGCCAATGACGTTAAAGGTCAAGTCGTTGAACAAGTTCTTGAAGGTGTAGCTGAAGTCGTTGGCCGAGCCGCGGGTCATCAGCTGTTGCCCCAATTCGCTCTTCACATAGAAGGCGTCGGGGATGCGGTCGCCCGTGACGCTGATGCTGAACTTCACCTCTTGTCCTTGTGTGGTCTCGATGTCGTCCTGTTCGATTTCCACCTGATAGGGTAGGGGCTTCTCGAAATGTTGCTCATAGTTGACGATGCGTTGGGTGGGTTGCACGGCGAAGGACGGCAGAAACACCATCAAGGCTATTAATACAAGGAGCAAGCCGAAAAAGATGCCGAGATATTTGAGGTTGCCGCGCAAGTCGACGGCGTCGGAGAAGCGGATAGGGGAGAGGCGTGCGCTTCGTTGCTCGATGGTGGCCTCCAATAAAGCATTATCAATTAAGGTCCCTGAGCCCGTCGAAGGGCCGACCTTACTATTATATGCCTCCATCTGGTTGCTCAGCTGTATGGTATTCAGCAGTTTATCCTTAATCTCCGGAAAGAACTTGCCGATCATCACCGAGGCCTGTTCCACCGACATCTTCTTTCGAAATCGGATGAGGTTGACAAGTGGGATGAGGAAATGGTACACCAACACAAGACCGCTACCCGCGAGCAAAAACAGGAACAACACAAAGCGTCCCTTAGGCGGGAACCAAGAGAAATATTCCAGCCCGTTGATGAGCAGATAGAAGACAATCCACAGCACGGCACCCACCAACACGCCTTGTATCAGGCGGTTGAGGTAGTACTTCCGCGTGAAGCCCTCGATTTTCTCTATCAATTTGTTTGGTGTAGACATCTCCACATTAGATTAATCTGCAAAAATAGTGAATTTCCACGAAAGAGAAGGAAATATAGTCGCTTTTGGGCAACAAAAAAGAGTTCCGTTTCCGAAACTCTTTTGCTGGAGCCACATGTCGGACTCGAACCAACGACCTACGCATTACGAATGCGTTGCTCTACCAACTGAGCTAAAGTGGCGTCTTTTGCGGCTGCAAAAATACAACTTTTTGGGAAATTGGAGGAAAAATTATTTAAAAAACTGATTTTTTGGATTGCTTCGCAAGAAATCTTTCCAAAATCATCAAAAAAATCTATTGAAAATCAATAAAATAGAAAAAATATAACGTAAATAACAATAAAATAACTAAAAAAATAGTTGTATATTCAAAATAATCTATATATTTGCAGCGTTAAACCTTTAGAAACGGAGGATAAAATGGCTAGAAAGAAAGAAAATATCGAAGATAACTCCATCAAGATGAAGGAGTTGACCAAAGCCGAGGAGCAGGTGATGCAGGTCATCTGGAACATCGGGCAAGGCTTCGCCAACGAAATCATG
>Ga0247609_10006358_pt1 | contig 11388 bp, 10 predicted proteins | sample 172DNAGHGlowgp2_FD_193487 | JGI IMG/M metagenome (GOLD analysis project Ga0247609, IMG submission 193487) | Sheep rumen microbial communities from Palmerston North, Manawatu-Wanganui, New Zealand - 1728 DNA GHGlow gp2 | ecosystem: Host-associated > Mammals > Digestive system > Stomach > Rumen ... | reverse complement strand
GTTGATGTTTTGATAAAAAATAGTATTGTGGCGCTCTTTGGCAAGATGAATTTCTAGATTTTGTGACCTATGTCATGGCTGTTGCTGGCACTTTCCTCCGCTTTTTTCCTGGGTTTTTACGACCTGGCCAAAAAAAAGTCCGTCCAGGGGAATGCGGTGCGTCCCGTGCTGTTCCTTTGCAGCGCCTTTTACGCCCTGTTCATGCTGCCTATCCTGGTTTCGGGGCATACCGAAACCCTGGCGCTCCGCGAGCATGTTTTCTTGATGGGCAAGGCATTAATCGTGGGCGGCAGTTGGCTCTTGACCTACAACGCCATCGCCCACATGCCCCTCAGCATTTCGGCCACCATCCGCGCCCTGGCCCCCCTTTTTACCATCGGCATCGCGGTGAGCTTCATGGGGGAGCGGCCTTTCCCCCTGCAGTGGGCGGGCATTGGCCTGTGCGTGTTTTCTTACATAGGCCTGAGCCTCGCGGGCCGCAAGGAGATGGGGCATTTCTTCAGCAGCCCCTGGGTCATTTCCATGGTGCTGGGGACCATCCTTGCCGCCTGCAGCGGAGTTTATGACAAGCTGATTTTGCAACGGATGGACTTTGACCCCCTGACGGTGCAGGTCTGGTTCAGTTTCTATATGGCGCTGTGGCAGTTCCTGATTTGCGCGGTGACCTGGTTCCCGACCCGCCAAAAGACCACGCCCTTTCAGTTCCGCTGGAGTTTTCTCCTGGTGGCCCTGCTCCTGATTGTGGCGGACCGCTGCTACTTCTTGGCGGTAAGCGACAAGGACGCCCTGATTTCGGTGATTACGGTTTTCCGCCGTTCTAGCGTGTTCATCAGCTTTGTGGCGGGGATTGTTATCTTTAAGGAACGCAAGAGCAAGCTGAAGTTCTTGGCCCTGCTGGGAATTGTGGCAGGACTCTGCCTGATTTCCCTCGGGAAAGGCTAGCTTGCAAAGTTTCGGATGAAGGATTATGGCAGATAAGTGTATCGGCATCACGGGAACTATTGGTTCCGGAAAGTCTACGGTGGGGGAGTGCCTTCGCCGTCGGGGCTTGTCCGTGCTGGACGCTGATGCCTGCGTGCATGAACTTTACCGGGATTGCGAAGCCCTGCGCAAGGAACTGGCGGAGGCCTTTGGCCCGGAATGCCTGACCGTCGACGGCGTGAACCGCGCTTTTTTTGCGGACCTTATTTTCAAGGACGATGCCGCTCGGGAAAAACTGGAGGCTCTGGTTTATCCCTACCTGACGGACGCGGTGCAGGAGTTTTTCGCGGCTCACTCCGGACCTGCGTTCTTGGAGGCGGCTCTTTTGCATCGCATGCCCCAGGTGGTAAAGTTTCTAGACCAGGTGTGGCTGGTGGATGCTCCTGCAAAGGTTCGACTGGAGCGGTTGGTGTCCCGGGGACTTTCCCGTGAAGACGCGGAACGTCGTATTGACGCTCAGGGCGACATCGCCGCCCTTGCCGCCGTTTGGCAGGCTCAGAAAATTCCTGTCACTAGAATCGAGAACGTCGGCTCCCTAAAAAAACTGGAAGAACATGTGAATGTCACCCTGGAGAGCCTTGTAAAGGCTCGATAGGGTCCATGGATTCTATCGCCCTATCGCTATACTCCAGGGCTCCAGAATGACTCTCTGGATAAAAAAATACCCTCGGCCAGGCCGAGGGCAAATTTTTCTTGAACGGACTTCGATTAGAAGTTGACGCCGAACTTGCCGGTCAGGAAGATGGGCATGTCTTCGCCGTAGTAGTCGTCGCCGATGCCGAACTTGGCGCTCAGGTCAACATAGAACATCGGGTTGATAGCGATATTCACACCGAGGTAGGGAGCAATGCCGAGCTTGCCACTTGCATCAGATCCCGGGATTTCGTCACCGTCGTGGGTGTATTCGCCGAGCCACATGTCGAGATCAAGTCCGACATACGGGGTGAACATCGGGTTGATGGCGAAGTCGCCTTCGAGACCGATATGCAGGGTGTACGGAGGAGAAACTTCGTCGTCGCCTTCGGTACGGATGGCGAGGCCGGCTTCAGAACCGAAGTTCACCATGCCGAAGTTCTGGGAGAACTGGACACCGAAGTAGAGTCCGAGACCGTCCGGGCTCACTTCTTCGTCACCGACGGGCAGATCCACGTCAACGAAGGCGTTCATGATGGGCATGAACTGGTAGCGAACCATCAGCGGGATGTTGTTCAGACCATCGGCCTTAGCATCTTCACCATCATAGTGGGTGAAAACGGTGTAAGGGAGCTTGACGCCCAGTTCCAAGTTCGGGATAACCGTGTAGCGGGCACCCACGAAGAGTCCGAGCTGGTTCCACTTGTCCTGCATCTTGTCGGTGACGCCGACTTCAGCCTGGCCCTTGTGGTTTTCGAGTACCGGGAAGTAATTCCAGGTAGCGAAGGAAGCAGTAGCGGTCAAAGCGGCCGCGAGAGCGATTTTCTTGAACATTTATGTTCTCCTTGTGTAAGTTGTTGTCTGCCAACAAGATAACAAGAAAAACCCTGTTGTGCAAGACGATGAGTAAAAAATAGTTAAGAATTAGGGTATTTTGTGACCAAATGCATAATTTCTTGATAAAAAGAAGGTTTCCTTGCTATATTAGGGACTGAAAAATGGAGTATTTATGAGATGCTTGGTGACCGGCGGTGCCGGATTCTTGGGTAGCCACCTTTGCGAGAGGCTCTTGAACGACGGGCACGAGGTCCTGTGCCTGGACAATTATTTCACCGGGCGTCTTCAGAACGTGTCGCACCTACGGGACAACCGTAATTTTGAACTTATCCGCCACGACGTCACCGAGCCCATCCTTTTGGAGGTAGACCGGATTTTCAACCTGGCCTGCCCCGCAAGTCCAGTGCATTACCAGTTCAACCCGGTAAAGACTATCAAGACCAGCGTCATGGGTGCTATCAACATGCTAGGACTTGCCAAGCGGGTCCATGCCCGCATACTGCAGGCCAGCACCAGCGAGGTCTATGGCGACCCGGCGGTGCATCCGCAAAAAGAGGACTACTGGGGAAACGTGAACCCCATCGGTATCCGCAGCTGCTACGACGAGGGCAAGCGTGTGGCCGAAACCCTCTTTATGGACTACCATCGCCAGAACAAGGTAGATATCCGCATCGTGCGCATTTTCAACACCTACGGCCCCCGTATGCTCATGAACGACGGTCGCGTGGTGTCTAACTTCATTGTGCAGGCATTGAAGGGCGAAGACTTGACCATCTATGGCGATGGTAGTCAAACTCGCAGTTTCTGTTACGTGGACGACCTTATCGAGGCTTTTGTCCGCATGATGGATCAGGATGAATTTATCGGACCGGTGAACATCGGAAATCCCGGCGAGTTTACCATGCTGGAACTGGCTCATGCCGTGCTGGAGCAGACGGGTTCCAAGAGCAAGATTGTGTACCAACCCTTGCCTGGCGACGACCCCAAGATGCGCCGCCCCGACATTACCCTTGCAAAAAAGGCCCTGGGCTGGGAGCCCAAGGTCAACTTGTTTGACGGTCTCCAGAAGACCATCGAATATTTCAAGACGATTGTTTAGTTATTTCACTGCGACCTTGTGAGTCTCGGAAACACCTTGTCCCTGGATGCGTACCAGGTAGATTCCCGGTTGTGTGCTTACGGACAAGCTAACGCTACCATTGGCGTTCCCGTTCCAGAGGGTGCGGACGGTGCGGCCCTGCAGGTCCAGCAGTTCCACCTTGGACTGACCCTTGAGGTTTACGCTGACGGTGTTGTTTGCGAAGAGAAAACTGGAAGTGCTTGCGACTGGGCGGGAGAGTGCGGCGGGAGGGGGTTCAATGGGCGTCAGGCTTCCTGCGGAGAGGTTCGGCATGTTGCCGGAGACCAGGAGACCGTTGAGCAGTTTCAGGGACTGGTTGAAATAGTTTTCATTACCGAGGTTGACGGCTTCGGCCCAATATTCGTCAAGTTTGGACTGGTAGCTGGCGTCAGAAATCAATGCAGTCATTAGAGAGGTTACGAAGGTACTGTTGTGGTCCCCTCCAAGTTGCCCCGAAGAGCGAATAACGGCTCCACTCATGCTGGATGCCGGAATGGTGGCTACCCAAGCGGCCATTTTCTTGTCCAAGGCCAGAGCCCGTTGGTCTCCATGCCAGCATACCGCTTTGGCGTTGCGCCAGGGGGCACGGGAGGCGTCATAGCTGTACCAGTCGTCTTCACTCTTCCCATTTTTGTCGGTCCAGTCGTCAATTAGGCCCGTTGAAACCTCGGCGGAACTTGTTTCATAGAGCCTCATGTTGGCGTCGTAAGCGGTAGTGCTCCAGAATGTTGAATTGTCGGTGTCCACGGCTGCAAAGAGGGGCATATAGGCGGGGTCAAAGTAGCCGGGGTTTTTGCGGTTGTATGCGGCGTCTCCCCAGGCGTCTCCAGGCATATGCAGACCGTTGGATTCGAATTCTGCGTTCTTCATGGCCTTGATAAGGGTCCTGGCTTCGTCGAGGTATTTGGTATCGCCGAATTGATAGGCCGCCATGATTAAGGCTGCTGCGGCATCAATATCGCCGTCAAGGGCAGCTCCGTTTCCTGCGTCCCAGGACTCCGACATATTGCCGATTTTCCAAACCATCAACCCATTCTTGTTCTCGAATTTCTTGTAGAAATTCCACAGTTTATCAAACTGTGCCTGGTAACTGGTGGTGTTGTCGCTGAAATAGACCATCAGAAGCATGCCGTAACCGACGCCTTCTGAAAAATACTCGTTGGAACCCGGGTCAGAACGAATGCCTGCGATATCGCCCGATTCGTTGTACATGACCTGTTTCCAATACAGGAATTGCTGTTTCAACTGTTCCGAAGCGGCTGCCTTGTCGCTCAGCAATGTCGCATTTCCACCATAGTCGGACATCTGCGGAAACGGGAAATTGACGGTGGCGGTTGCAAGCCCAAAGGCCAAAAGCGAAGAAAAAGCAATCTTCGTGATGATTTTCATAAAACACTCCTTTCTCATCTCTCCTTGAAAAATAATAAAAAATCGGATAAAGCGAAAAAAATGACCGATTTTTATGAGAAAAATTTACGGCTGTGTGGCGATTTTACGGCTGAATATTGATCATGGGAAACATCTTGTCGTTCCCGTTGACTTAGATTGACCGTTGTTCATGTTTTGCGGGCCGCTACCCGAAGGTCTCGTACATGGCGTCCCGTTCGACGGGGGTGAGGCCTTCGCCAATAATCAGTTCCCGCATGCGGGAAGGGCTCATTCCCACGGGGACTTTCGCCCCGGCGGCGTGGGTGATTTTTTCTTCCATGATGGTGCCGTCCAGGTCGGATGCCCCTGCGTGGAGTGCCTTCATGGCGGTGTCGATTCCCATCTGTATCCAGTAGGCCTTGATATGGGGGAAGTTGTCCAGGAACAGGCGCGCTACGGCCACCGTACGCAAGATGTCTTCTTCGCCGGTGATGTTCGGGACAATTTTGTGGAGGGCGTTGTGCTCGGGATGGTAAACCAGGGGGATGAAGGCGAAGAATCCGGGGGCTTCGTCCTGCAGGTCACGGAGCATTTTCATGTGGGCGATGCGGTCTTCGGGCTTTTCGACGTGGCCAAAGAGCATGGTGGCGTTGGTGGGGATTCCCAGCTTGTGAGCCGCCCTGTGCACAGAAAGCCATTCCTCGCCAGTTTCTTTACCCGGGCAGATTTGGTCCCGGACGCTTTGCACCAGGATTTCGGCGCCGCCTCCGGGGAGAGCGTCAAGGCCTGCCTTTTTCAGCGTCGCCATGATCTGTTCGGGGCTCTGGCCCGAAATTTTCGAGAAGTGGCAGATTTCTACGGCGGTAAAGGCCTTCAGGTTCACCTTCGGGAATTCCTTGCGGAGTTTCGAGAGCATGTCGATGTAGTAGTCGAAGGGGTGGTCCGGGTGGAGGCCGCCTACAATGTGGAGTTCCCGCGCTCCTTGGCCGATAGCCTCGGCGGCCTTTGTCCTGATGGTGCCGTAGTCCCAGTCGTAGGCGGTGGGGCTGTCCTTCTTGATTTTGGAGAAGGCGCAGAACTTGCAGTGCAGAACACAGACGTTGGTGTAGTTAATTTGTCTGTTGTTGACCCAGTAGACGCTCTTCCCGTGGCGGCGTTCCTTTTCGGCGTTTGCAAGGGCGCAGAGTTCCGCCAGGGGGGCGTTGTTGAAAAGGTCCAGGGCTTCGGCTTCTGTAATGCGGGACATGGTTACAGGTACTTGAGGGCTTCGGGGATAAGGGCGGCGGCGTCGGCGGAGTCGCCTAGGTTTTCGTAGGCCTTGGCTACGGCCTTTTCTGCCGCAGGGTCCTTGACCCCCAGGGTATGGAGTGCCAGCACCGCTTCCATCTTGGCGCCAGTGAGTACGCCCATGCCCGTGACGCCCGAACCTTCCACGTTCCCGAGAGCCTGGAGCATGGTGGCGGCACGGTCCTTGAGGGTGAGCACCATCTGTTCGGTGGTCTTCTTGCCCAGACCTTTGATTTTCCCTAGGGCGCTCTTGTTGTCGCTGGCAATCATGTTCAAGAGGTCGGCGGGGGCAACCCCGCTCAGAATCCGCTGGGCCATCTTGGGGCCCACGCCGTTCACGTCCAGGAGCATCAGGAACAAATCCTTTTCGGCCCGGTCCGCAAATCCGAAGAGGGTCATGGAATCTTCACGGACCACCAGGTTCGTGTACAGCAGCACCTCGGCGTTCTCTTCGGGCAGCATTCCGCCCGTGCGTGCGGAGATGTTCACCCCGTAGCCGATGCCCGCCACGTCCACCACCGCGAAGGTGGGACTTTTCTGAATCAGTTTTCCACGAATCTGCTCAATCATGCCTTGTCCTTTAGTTCTGCCTGCTGGTCCAGGAGCCTCTGGGGGTATTCCGGGTCCAATTCTCTACGTTCTTCCAGGCGGCGCTGCATCTCCTTGGTGAGGGCCGCCACCTGGGCGCCTTGATGGCCTTCCAGGTAGGGCTCTACAGAAATGGGCTCCAGCACGTCCAGGTAGAAATGGTACTGTTCCCGGGGATGGTAACTGACCAGCTTGTCGTGCTTGCGAAGCCCGATAATCTCGTTTCCGCCAAAGTAGATGGGCACGATGTCGCGCTTGCAGCCGATGGCGAACCTGGCCGCCCCCTTCTTGAAGTTCCATTGCTTGCCCGGTTCGGAGCGGGTACCCTCGGGGAAGATGATGAGGTTGTTGCCCTGGTCCGTGGTGCGCTTGACTTCGGCCATCTGCTGGTCAAAGGATTCCGAATTCAAAATGTAGATGCTGTTCACGATTCCGGAGACAAAACGGTTCTTGCCGAGGGCCCCCTTCACGATGCAGTCTGCGTTGGGAATGATGGAAAACAGCAACACCACGTCTAGCAGGGAAGGGTGGTTGGCGATAATGATCTTGGAGTGGAGTCCCTTGAGGCGTTCACGGTGTTCCACCTTGAATTTGGAACCCCTCAGCAACACCAGCTGCCAGATGAGAATCTTGAGCGCGATGTGGATGGCGTAACGGGCCCACCGGCTGAACCGTTTCCGCGAAAAGCCGGAAAGGAGAAAAAGTGTCGGAAATACCACGGAGGCCTGGACAAGACTACCCAACCCGAAAAAGAAGAAGGTCTGTAGCTTTACGTAGGTTCGCCAGGCGTAGGCTATTCGTTGGAAAAAAGTCATGTCTCTCACGATGTAGCGTTTCTATTCGGAAAGATAAAAAAAATTGGGTAAACAAGCTATATTTGAGGCGTATGAAACTGTTTTTGGCAATGTTCCTCTGCTTGACGCTGTCGTCCATGGCGTTTGCCGATGTCTTTGAAAGTCCCCTGACGGCTGAGCGTTCCAAGGAACTTGCCCAGGTTCTTTCGGCCATGCAGCAGCAGAAATACCTGCGGGGGAGTTTCAGACAGGTGCGGACCGTCAAGAAAATCAACCGGGACTTTGTCTCTACGGGGAGTTTCGTCATCGCGGACACCTTGGGCATCTTGTGGAACATGGAAAAGCCCTTCCAGAGCCTTACCGCCATCACCCGCGACAAGATGCTCCAGAAAAATGCCTCCGGGGCGGTTTCCCAGATGAACATGAAGGACAACGCGGTCTTTGGCCAAGTTTCCCAGACCATCCAGGGGATTTTTTTGGGCAACCGCAAAATGCTGGAAGAACGATTCCAGATTTTCTTCGAGACGGGGAAGGACGGACTTTGGACCATCGGCCTCGTTCCCAAGGAAAGCGTCATCAAGAAGCAGATTTCGTCGGTGGTGCTCTCGGGCCACAAGTGGCTGGAGAAGGTGACCCTCTCCGACGGCGACGGGAATCCCATCCTCTACGAATTTTCCAAGGTGGAAGGGGGCATCTCCCTCACTCCCGAAGAATCCGCCCTGTTGCGCTGATGGAGCCTGCGGAGTTTCATGGATAAGCCCGAAAAAAAACGGATGAACAAGTGGGGGATTCTCCTCTGGGGAATCTTGCATGTCGCCATCATCGCGCTGGGCTTGAACGCTAGCCCCTGGAAAATCGATTCAAACCTTTTCTCCGTTTTGCCGCCTTCGCAGGTGTCGGCGGGTCTGGGTGATGCCGACGCCGAGCTTTCCCGCAGGACCATGGGCCAGATGACGGTGCTTGTGGGCCATAGCGATTTCGAAAAGGCGAAGGCGGCGGCAGACGAATTCGACCGGGCGCTGCGCGGGAATGTCCAGCTGGAAAAGGTAAGCTACCTGGTGTCGGACGGCTCTATGGACGAGGCCCGTGCCTTCGCCAGGGAATACCGCTATGCATTGCAGAGCGAAGCGTTTATGGACCGCGTTCGCCAGGGTGGCGGGGCCTTCTTGAAGCAGAACGCCCTGGAAAAAATCTACGGAGGCTTTTCCATGGCAAGCCTCGAGAACCTGGACGAAGACCCTTTCTTGCTTTCGGCCCAGGCCTTCGAGGATGTTCTGGGAAATCTCTCCTTCATGAGCAAGAACGTGGAACTCCGGGATGAGCGTCTTGTGCTGCGGGATTCTCTACGGACCTACGTCATGTGGTCTGCAAGCCTTGTTCCGGGTGCATCCACCTTCGGTGGTGACGGTAGCGCCCTCCAGATTATTGAACAGAAGATTTCGGAACTGAAAGGGTTGGATTCCGCCCTGGTGGTGGCAACCACAGGAGTGCCCTTCCACAGTTACGAAAGTTCTTCTCGGGCGCAACTGGAAGTGGCCGTGATTTCGGGCGTGTCCATCGTGTTGCTCCTGTTGCTGATCCTTTCCACCTACAGGTCTGCCGTACCCTTGGCGCTGACGCTTTTTTCCATCGGGGTCGCCATCGTTTCGGCCCTGTCGGTGACCTGGACCTTGTTCGGCTCTATCCATATTTTCACCTTCGTGTTCGGGACCAGCGTCATCGGCGTGAGCATTGACTACGCCATCCATTTCTTTACGGGCTGGAAGATTCGGGAAGAACGGCTGGACGGTGGCGGTGTACGTGGCCTGATTTTGAAGGGCCTCGTCTTGGGGTTCATGACCACGGAGCTTTCGTACTTGGCTCTCACCTTCGCTCCCTTCCCGCTGCTCCGGCAGATGGCGGTTTTTTCCATGGCGGGGCTTGCAAGCTCCTTCTTGACCATTACGCTTTTGTTTGCGGCCCTGCCTGCTACGAAGTCTCGGGCCAAGGCAGAATTGGCCATGGCTTCTATTTCCAAGGTTCTGGATGGCTATGGAAAGTTCTTTGCGGTGCTCCGGGCAAAGAAGTGGGCCCTGCTTGCGGTTGTCGCTATCTTGGCGGCGTTTGCTGCCGCTGGGATTTCTAGAGCTCAGTGGGGTACGGACCTTCGTTCCCTTTATACGGTGTCGGCCCAAAGGCTTGCTTCTGAAAAGCTTTCCATGGAACTCCTGGATTTCGGTTCTTCGGGCAGTTATTTCTTGATCAAGGGGGATTCGGTCCAACAGGTGCTGGAGCGGGAGGCCGCCTTCTGTAAGCGCTTGGAGCAGGAACGCACCGATGGCGCTTTGCGAAATTACCTGGCTATCAGCCGCTTTATTCCGCCACGTTCGACCCGGCAGGAAAATTTCGAGGCCCTCTCGGCAGCCATGGATTCGTCCACAGTTGCGGAGATGTTCAAGGAACTGGACTTGCCCTCTGATTCCGCTTTCCGTGCCTCTCTTTCGGTGGGTCAGAAGATTCTCACTCCCGAAAGCAAGTTGCCCGCCAATTTCGAAAAACTCCTGAATAGCCTCTGGATTGGCCGCATAGGCGATTCTTACTACAGTGCGGTGATGCCTCTCCATGTTCAAGATGCCGCAAAGCTTTCCGGCCTTGCAGGCGACGGAATCTACTTTATGGACAAGGTAAACCAGATTAACGAGAACCTGACGCGACTATCCTTGACTGCCCTTGCCCTAGTGGGGATTGCCTTTGTGCTGGTGTTTGCGGTGCTGTTTTTTATCTACGGATTCTCCGGGGCGTTTTCCATTATGCGGATTCCCGTATGCGCCTCGTGCCTTGCGGTGGCGCTGTTCGGCTATCTGGGTGTACCTTTCAATTTCTTTGCTACGGTGGGAATCATTTTGACCCTCGGTATAGGCATCGATTACTCCCTGTTTTTCAGGGAAGGGCGGGGAAGCCCCTTGACGGTACTTGCCATCGCGCTATCGGCCCTGACCACCATCCTCTCTTTCGGGAGCCTTTCTTTCAGCGGATTTTCGCCGGTTTCTACTTTTGGCCTGTCCGTGTTCCTTGGGATTCTTTTCAATTTTATCTTGTCCCCATTTGCAGGCTCCAGGGGTAAATAGGTCGCTGTGACAATTGCGTTCATGGTTCTTTTTTTCTATAATTGGCGTGGAATAATTGAAATGCTTAGGAGTGTTCATGAGCGATAAGAAACAGGTTCTCGTGACCGGTGCCAGTGGCGGAATTGGTTCTGCCATAGCAGAAGCCGTTGCCCAGGCGGGTTATGCCGTTGTTGCGGGCTACAACAGGGGCAAGACCAGGGTCGATGAACTTATACAAAGGGTCCAGGCTGCCGGCGGAGAAATCCGTGGGCTTCAGCTCGACATTTCCGACCGTGAACAGTGCAAGGAAGTGTTGACCAAAGATATCGAGGAAAACGGAACTTATTACGGTCTGATTCTTAATGCAGGCGTTTGCGCCGACATGACCTTTGCTGGCATGAGCGGGGATTCCTGGGACAAGGTGGTGGATACCAACCTGGGCGGTTTTTACAATGTGGTTCAACCACTGGTGATGCCCATGTGCCGCAAGCGCAATGGCCGCATCATCACCATCTCTTCGGTTTCCGGCGTTATCGGTAACCGTGGCCAGGTGAACTACAGCGCCTCCAAGGCGGGCATCATCGGGGCTACCAAGGCCCTGGCCACTGAACTTGCCAGCCGTAACATCACGGTGAACAGCATTGCGCCGGGCGTTATCGAAACCGAAATGATCAAGGACGCTCCCCTGGACATT
>Ga0247609_10006357_pt1 | contig 11390 bp, 12 predicted proteins | sample 172DNAGHGlowgp2_FD_193487 | JGI IMG/M metagenome (GOLD analysis project Ga0247609, IMG submission 193487) | Sheep rumen microbial communities from Palmerston North, Manawatu-Wanganui, New Zealand - 1728 DNA GHGlow gp2 | ecosystem: Host-associated > Mammals > Digestive system > Stomach > Rumen ... | reverse complement strand
AAGATTAATTCCGTGGAGCTGTTCGTGGCTTATGCCGAGAAGAACGGACTGAAGCGTCGTAACCTGATGATTCAGCGCTCGCACAAGCTGCTGGAGCGTTTCGTCAACAGCCGCATCATCTACAACATGATGGGCGAGGCAGAGTGGACGGAGTACCTGAACGTCGACGACCCCGCCATACTTGAGGCGCTGCGGGTGTTCAAGGCCGGCGAGGCGTTCCCCAAGTCGGAATGATGGCGGCCGTTGTCGGCAACGGGAAGAGTCAGTTGAAGCGTATGTCGGCGATGACCTGTCCGCCGACGAAGTCGTTGAGTTGTCTCACCAGCTCGCTCTTGCGCATCGACAGTTCGGTGCGCAGAGCCGGCAGTGTCAGGTGTACCACCAGCGTCTGGTTCTGTATGTACGTCTTGCGGGTGTAGCGGCTCACGGCCGGTCCCGCCACCAATGGCCATGCCTCGACGAGCCGTTTCTGCTGAAGCGGCGTCTCCAGTCCCTGCGACCTGAGGTTGCGCAGTATCAGTTCCTTTATCGGTATAGCGTTTCGTTTGAACATTTTCCTTTTATCGCTTTTTGGTGACGGTTGTCGCAGGCTCGCGACGGTTATCGCTGGTTCGTGACGGTTATCTCGCCGTTGCTGACGCTGAAGAGCTTGTAGTCGTGCGACGACGAGCTTAGTATGCGGTCGAGGTGGTCGCGGTTGGTGTCGGTGATGAATATCTGCCCGAAGTCGTCGCCGCTGACCAGGCTGACGATCTGTTCCACGCGGTCGGCATCGAGTTTGTCGAAGATGTCGTCGAGCAGCAGTATGGGAGTGTTGACGGCAGCGGGTTGCAGGGCTGTCGCCGACGACAGCCTGAGCAGTTCGAACTGCGCCAGTTTCAGGGCTATGACGTACGTCTTGAGCTGTCCCTGCGAACCCTCGCGCTTCATGGGGTGGCCGTCGAGGGTCATCTGCAGGTCGTCGCGGTGCACGCCGTGCAGCGAGTAGCCCACGGCGCGGTCTTTGTGGCGGTCGCGCTGTATGACCTCCAGCAGCGGTCCGCGCTGGCAGTGGCTGGTGTAGGCAAGTGCCACACGTTCGCGCCCTCCCGATATGCGCTCGTAGTAAGTCTGGAACAGCGGGACGAGACGCTCCACGAAGTCGCGGCGCCAGCGGTAGAGCCGCTCGCCCTCGTCGGCCATCTGCTCTTCTAGTATGGCCATGATGTCGGCATCGGGCTCCTCCTCCTGCTTCAGCAGCGTGTTGCGCTGGGTCAGCACTTTGTTGTAGCGGTTCAGCGACTCCATGTAGCGGCAGTCTGTCTGCGCTATCACCACGTCCATGAGTCGGCGGCGCTCCTCGCTGCCGCCTTCGACGAGCAGGGTGTCGCCGGGCGAGACGAGCACCAGCGGTATCAGGCCTATGTGCTCCGACAGCCGGCGGTACTCTTTCTTGTCGCGCTTGAAATGCTTCTTCTGGCCGCGCTTCATGCCGCACGAGACGACAGTGCCGGCAGTGTCGCCGCCGGACTGCTGACTCTCAGTGTCACCGGCAGTGTACACCCCCTCGAGCATCATGAAGTCCTGCTCGTGGCGTATGACCTGTGAGTCGACGGGGTTGGTGGCCGAGTGGCAGAACGACAGGAAGTAGACGGCGTCCAGGACGTTGGTCTTCCCCACGCCGTTCTGCCCGATGAAGCAGTTCATCTTGGGCGACAGCCGTAGCTCTGCCGTCGGTATGTTCTTGTAGTTGATGAGCGTCAGTTTTTCGAGAATCACGGGTGCAAAGGTAGCAATTTTAGAACAAACGTGAAAGGCGAAAAGTGAAAAAAGTTACGGTGACATACATTTTTTTTACTCAACGGCTTTTCCGTTTCATTTTTATTTCGTAACTTTGCAGCCGCAATTTTTATTGGCATATAAATAAGAACAAGAAATAATGGCAACAAAAAATCAGAATCAGAGCGCTCAGCAGCCTGTGGCTGAGGAGACGCTTAACAAGAGCGAGGCATTCTTCCTCAAGTACAAGAACGCTATCATCGGTGCCGTAGTGGCACTCGTGGTCATCGTCGGCGGATACATCCTGTACGACACCTACGTGGCAAAACCCAACGCCGAGAAAGCCAGCACCGCGCTGGCCAAGGGTCAGGAGTATTTTGCCAACGAGATGTACGCCGTGGCACTCCGTGGCGACAGCGTCGGCTACGAGGGCTTTGCCAAGATTGCCAGCGACTACAGCGGCGATGCTGCCAACCTGGCTAACCTCTATGCCGGTCTGTGCAGTGCACAGATGGGTAACTGGGAGGATGCCGCCAAGTACGTCGAGAAGTTCTCGGACAAGGGCGACCAGATGATCTCGCCCGCCGCACAGGGTGCCCTGGGTAACATCTACGCCCACCTGAACCAGCTGGACAAGGCCGTCAGCACACTGAAGAGCGCTGCCGAGCGTGCCGACAACAACTCGCTCTCGCCCACGTTCCTCATTCAGGCCGGTGAGATTCTCGAGAGCCAGGGCAAGAAGGCCGACGCCCTGACACTCTACCAGACCGTCAAGGAGAAGTACTACAATTCGCTGCAGTACCAGACCATCGACCAGTACATAGAGCGCGCTTCCAACTAATGGCAACAGCACTGCACAACCTCAGCGACTACGACTTCGACAAAGTCCCCGATGCCTCGAACATGATCTTTGGCATCGTTGTCGCAGAGTGGAATCCCGAGATAACAGGCGCCTTGCTTCAAGGGTGTGTCAGCACACTCGAGAAGCACGGCGCTCTGCCTGAGAACATACACGTCAAGACCGTTCCCGGCTCGTTCGAGCTCATCTACGGCGCGCGCCAGATGACCCTCAACGACGGCTACGATGCCGTCATCGTGCTGGGCTCCGTCATACGCGGCGAGACACCCCACTTCGACTACATCTGTCAGGGCGTGACACAGGGCATCGCCCGTCTGAACGCTACCAACAACATTCCCGTCGTCTACGGGCTGCTCACCACCAACGACCTGCAGCAGGCTAAGGACCGTGCCGGTGGACGGCTGGGCAACAAGGGCGACGAGTGCGCAGTGGTAGCCATCAAGATGGCAAAGTTCTGATTATGAAGCTCGTCAGTTGGAACGTCAACGGCCTCAGGGCCTGCCAGGGAAAAGGCTTCAGCGACATCTTCCGTAAGATGGACGCTGACTTTTTTTGTCTGCAGGAAACAAAGATGCAGGCCGGACAGCTGGACCTGGAGTTCGAGGGCTACCGCTCCTACTGGAACTATGCCGAGAAAAAAGGCTACTCGGGCACTGCCGTCTACACCCGCCACGAGCCGCTGGCGGTGAGCTACGGCATAGGCGTTGACGAGCACGACCACGAAGGGCGCGTCATAACGCTGGAGATGGATGACTTCTACCTCGTCTGCTGCTACACACCCAACTCGCAGGACGGTCTTCGCCGTCTTGACTACCGTATGACGTGGGAGGATGCCTTCCGCGACTATCTCTGTCGTCTCGATGCCATGAAGCCCGTCGTCATGTGCGGCGACCTGAACGTTGCCCATGAGGAGATAGACCTCAAGAATCCCAAGACCAACCACCGTAATGCCGGCTTCACCGACGAGGAGCGTCAGCAGTTCTCCGCACTGCTCGGCAGCGGCTTCACCGACACCTTCCGCTGGCTCTACCCCGACCGTGTGGAGTACTCATGGTGGTCGTACCGTTTCCATGCCCGCGAGAAGAACGTCGGCTGGCGCATCGACTATTTCGTGGCTTCCGACCGTCTGCGCCCCCGCATCAGCGACGCCCTCATACTGAGTGACGTGACGGGCAGCGACCATTGCCCCGTGGTGCTGCTGTTGGATTAGCTTCTCGCGCGCGTACCTTTTTTTATTCTCACTTGTACTTAATTGGTTTGTTTCCTCGCTTGTAAGGAAATAAGCACTGCGTGAATAGCGTAAGTACTAATAAAATTTAATATTTTGCGTAAAGTGTTGGCGCTTTGCGGGAAAATGAGTAATTTCGGAGCCGATTAACGAGAAACCTAAAGTACAAACCTAAAACTAAAATGATATGAAGGTATATCAGACAAACGAAATCAAAAACATTGCACTCATTGGCAGTGCGGGTAGCGGCAAGACTACTCTTGCCGAGGCAATGGTCTACGAGGCAGGCATCATCAAGCGCCGCGGCACCGTAGAGGGTAAGAACACCATGAGCGACTACTTCCCTGTGGAACAGGAGTACGGATACTCGGTGTTCTCTACTGTTTTTCATGTGGAGTGGAACAACAAGAAGCTGAACATCATCGACTGCCCGGGTTCCGACGATTTCGTCGGCGGCTCGATTACCGCTATGAACGTCACCGACCAGGCCGTCATCGTGGTGAACGGACAGTACGGCCCGGAGGTGGGCACGATGAATGCTTTCCGTAACACGGAGAAGCTGAAGAAGCCCGTCATCTTCCTCGTCAACCAGCTGGACCGCGACAACTGCGACTTCGACCAGATACTGTCGCAGCTGAAGGAGGTCTACGGCCCGAACTGCGTTCCCGTGCAGTATCCCATACAGACGGGCGCCGGCTTCAACGCCGTCATCGACGTGCTGCTGATGAAGAAATACTCGTGGAAGCCCGAGGGTGGTGCCCCGATCATCGAGGACATCCCCGCCGAGGAGCTTGAGAAGGCCAAGGAGTGGAAGGCCGCCCTCGTCGAGGCTGCCGCCGCCGGCGACGACACGCTGATGGAGAAGTTCTTCGAGAGCGAGGACCTCTCGGAGGACGAGATGCGCGAGGGTATCCGCAAGGGACTCGTCACACGCTCAATCTTCCCCGTCTTCTGCGTCTGCGCTGGCCGTGACATGGGTGTGCGCCGACTGATGGAGTTCCTGGGCAACGTCGTACCGTTCGTGTCGGAGATGCCCGTCATCAAGAACGCTGCCGGCAATGACGTGCCTGCCGACGCCTCGGCTCCCACGTCGCTGTACTTCTTCAAGACCGGTGTGGAGCCCCACATCGGCGAGGTGCAGTACTTCAAGGTGATGAGCGGTGTGGTGAAGAGCGGCGACGACCTCACCAATGCCGACCGCGGCTCGAAGGAGCGCATGGGTACGCTCTACGCCTGCGCCGGTGCCAACCGCATACAGGTCGACGAGCTGCGCGCCGGCGACATCGGCTGTACTGTCAAGCTGAAGGACGTGAAGACCGGTAACACGCTGAACGCCAAGGAGACAGAGAATAAGTTCGACTTCATAAAGTATCCTAACTCGAAATTCTCGCGTGCCATCAAGGCCGTCAACGAGTCAGAGACCGAGAAGATGATGGCCGCCCTGCAGAAGATGCGCCAGGAAGACCCGACATGGGTCGTGGAGCAGTCGAAGGAGCTGCGCCAGATCATCGTCCACGGACAGGGAGAGTTCCACCTGCGCACGCTGAAGTGGCGTATGGAGAACAACGAGAAGATACAGGTGGAGTACCAGGAGCCGAAGATCCCGTACCGCGAGACCATCACGAAGATGGCCCGTGCCGACTACCGTCACAAGAAGCAGTCGGGTGGTGCCGGACAGTTCGGTGAGGTGCACCTGATAGTCGAGCCGTACACCGACGGCATGCCCGACCCGACGTCCTTCACCATCAACGGTCAGGAGTTCAAGATGAACATCAAGTCGAAGGAGGAGAAAGACCTGGAGTGGGGCGGCAAGCTCGTCTTCATCAACAGCGTCGTCGGTGGTGCCATCGACATGCGTTTCATGCCCGCCATACTGAAGGGTGTCATGGAGCGTATGGAGCAGGGCCCGCTGACTGGCTCGTATGCCCGCGACGTGCGCGTCATCGTCTACGACGGTAAGATGCACCCGGTGGACTCCAACGAGCTCTCGTTCATGCTCGCCGCACGTAACGCCTTCTCGGCAGCCTTCAAGGAGGCCGGTCCGAAGGTGCTCGAGCCCATCTACGACCTCGAGGTGCTCGTGCCCGCCGACTACATGGGCGACGTGATGAGTGACCTGCAGGGCCGCCGCGCCATCATCATGGGTATGGACTCGGAGGCCGGCTACCAGAAGCTCACCGCCAAGATTCCTCTCAAGGAGCTCGCCAGCTACTCGATAGCACTGTCGTCGCTCACCGGCGGACGTGCTTCGTTCACCACACAGTTCTCCAGCTACGAGCTCGTGCCGAACGACATCCAGCAGCAGCTCATCAAGGAGCACGAGGCAGAACTCAAGGACGAAGAGTAGAAATATTCTTACAATTTATAATGCAAGTGCGGCAGGATTCCGATATCCTGCCGCACTTGTTGTTTATATATATAGAATTAATTATTGTGTCAAGTGTTAATTTGACTGAATCGACGTGAAATAATTAACATTCAGTTGTTAACGTATTAAGACTTTTGCTATCTTTGCAAGCAGAAAAAGAAATCTGAAGTCTGCCAGCGTTGTAGGCGGGAAAAGAAAACGTAGAGAAGAATGAAGAAAAGTACAATATGGTTGATAGCCGTCGTCATGGGACTGTCGTTCATGGTCCTGCTCTGGCTTCAGGTGTCGTACATCGAACAGATGGCGAAGATGAAGCGCGAGCAGTTCGACGAGTCAGTCAACCGCGCCCTCTACCAGGCATCGCGCAACCTCGAGATGAACGAGACGCTGCGCTATCTTGAGAAGGACATCAAAGACACCGAGCGCCGTGCTTTCAGTCAGGACTCGCTGATGGTCGACGGCCTTGACGGAACGGTGAAGCAGTCGCACCAGTTTGCTGTGGCTGCCGACGACGGCACCGTCTACTCATCGTTCGAGCTGAAGACCTTCGCCATCCGTCCCGCCAACGTTCCCAAGGCCATGATCCTGCGTTCGGACAAGAACTCCATAGCCGAGGCCACGAAGAACGTGCAGGAGATAGTGCGCAACCGCTATGTCTACCAGAGGGCACTGTTGGACGAGGTGGTCTACAACATCCTCTATACGGCGAGCGACAAACCGCTGAAGGAGCGCATCAACTTCAAGCTGCTTGACAAGGACCTGCGTGTGGAGCTCCTCAACAACGGCATCAACCTGCCGTACCACTTCACAGTGTCGACAGCCGACGGACGCGAGGTGTACCGCTGTCCGGACTACTCGGACGAAGGCTCCGACGTGGTCTACACTCAGACGCTCTTCCGCAACGACCCGTCGCCGAAGATGGGCGTTGTCAGGATACACTTCCCCGACATGGGGTCGTATATCTTCTCGAACGTCCGCTTCATGATTCCGTCGCTCATCTTCACGCTGGTGCTGCTGGTGACGTTCATCTTCACCATCGTCGTCATCTTCCGGCAGAAGCGCTATACCGAGATAAAGAACGACTTCATAAACAACATGACGCACGAGCTGAAGACGCCTATCAGCAGTATCTCGCTGGCAGCGCAGATGCTCAACGACGACTCGGTGTCGAAGAGCCCGCAGATGCAGAAACACCTCGGAGGCGTCATCAATGACGAGTCGAAACGCCTGCGCTTCCTCGTGGAGAAGGTCCTGCAGATGTCGATGTTCGACCGCAAGACGGCATCGTTCAAGAAGAAGGAGCTGGACCTGAACGAACTGCTCGAGAACATCGCCAGCACCTTCTCGCTGCGTGTGGAGCACACCGGCGGGCACATATATACAGAGGTGGAAGCCGTCGACTCGGCAATCTTCGTCGACGAGGTACACTTCCAGAATGCCATCACCAACCTCATGGACAACGCAGTGAAGTACCGCAAGCCCGACGAGCCGCTGGACCTGTACATCCGGACGTGGAACAAGGACGACCGCCTGTGGTTCTCGATACGCGACACTGGACTGGGCATCCGTAAGGAGAACGTCAAGAAGATTTTTGACAAGTTCTATCGGGTGCATACGGGTAACGTCCACGATGTCAAGGGTTTCGGCCTCGGACTGGCCTACGTCAAGAAGATCATCACCCTGCATGATGGCGAGATACGCTGCGAGAGCGAGCTGGGCAAGGGCACGACGTTCACCGTCTCACTGCCGATACTCAAGGAGGAAGGGTAGGGCGCTGTGGGCCTAATGGGCCTTAAGAGCCTTATGGGCCCAATGGGCCCAATGAGCCCAATGAGCCCTATAAGCCCTGTAGGCCATATAAGGGCCCACAGGCTCCCAAAGGAAGTCACTGAAATTATTAACCCTATAAAACCAAACGATTATGGACGACAAACTGAAAATCTTGCTTTGCGAGGACGACGAGAACCTGGGTATGCTGTTGCGCGAGTACTTAGCAGCCAAAGGCTACCAGGCTGAGTTGTGTGCTGACGGAGAGGCCGGCTTCAAGGCCTTCCTGAAGACAAAGTTCGACATCTGTGTGCTCGATGTGATGATGCCCAAGAAGGACGGCTTCACACTGGCACAGGAGATACGTCAGGCTAACGCCGAGATGCCAATCATCTTCCTGACTGCCAAGACGCTGAAGGAAGACATCCTCGAAGGATTCAAGCTTGGAGCCGACGACTACATCACCAAGCCCTTCTCTATGGAAGAGCTCGTGTTCCGTATTGAGGCCATTCTGCGCCGCGTACGTGGTAAGAAGAGCAAGGAGTCGACGCTCTACCACATCGGAAACTTCACCTTCGACACCCAGAAGCAGCTGCTCTCGATAGGCGAGAAGCAGACCAAGCTCACCACCAAGGAGAACGAGCTGCTGGCTCTGCTCTGCTCACATGCTAACGAGATACTGCAGCGCGACTTTGCGCTGAAGACCATCTGGATTGACGACAACTATTTCAACGCCCGTTCGATGGATGTCTATATCACCAAGCTGCGCAAGCACCTGAAGGAAGATCCTCAGATAGAGATCATCAACATCCACGGCAAGGGCTACAAGCTCATCACGCCTGAGGAGGAGTAAGACCCTTCGTTGTGGGAATACAGTTCGGAGAAAGAATTTTATGAAATCCTGGAAGGATCCACTGAAGACTCATGGAGGGGTGACGCTGATGGCTGTCGGCGTCCTCCTTCTTATTATATGCCGTGTAGCCGGATGGCAGTCCAACGCCGAGCTGCTGACAGGGCTTGCACTCGTCGTTTTGGGCTTTATCGCGCACGTGTGGTCGCAAAAAGGAGGACAAAAGTACTAAAATCTGTTAAGAATATGCCTTTTCTCTTTCCCTGCTACACGTTTCTCGCTAAAAATCAGTACCTTTGCACCCGCTTTATAGCAAAATAACACAATTATTAATTATTTAAGTAGTATGAATCAATACGAAACCGTTTTCATTTTAACTCCCGTTTTGTCTGATGAACAGATGAAGGAAACGGCCGACAAATTCAAGAAGGTTCTCACCGATAAGGGTGCAGAGATTCTGAGCGAAGAGGCCTGGGGACTGAAGAAAATGGCTTATGCTATCCAGAAGAAGTCTACAGGTTTCTACTGCCTGATAGAGTTCAAGGCTGAGCCAGAAGTGATTAAAACATTGGAGACTGCCTATCGTCGTGACGAGAAGGTCATCCGTTTCCAGACAGTTAAACTTGACAAGTATGCCGTTGAGTACGCCGAGAAGCGTCGTGCAAAGCTTGGTAAAAAAGAGGAGGCTTAAGTTATGGCAGAACAGAGCGAAATCCGTTATTTGACAGCTCCTTCTATCGACACAAAGAAGAAGAAGTACTGCCGTTTCAAGAAGAGCGGCATCAAGTATATCGACTACAAAGATCCCGAGTTCCTGAAGAAGTTCCTGAACGAGCAGGGTAAGATTCTTCCCCGCCGCATCACGGGCACCTCTCTGAAGTATCAGCGCCGCGTGGCCCAGGCCGTCAAGCGCGCCCGCCAGATTGCGCTGCTGCCTTACGTAACTGACATGATGAAGTAAACTAAGGAGGACGCAAGATTATGGAAATTATACTGAAAGAAGATATTATCGGTCTGGGATACAAGAACGATATCGTAAACGTTAAGTCGGGCTATGGCCGCAACTACCTCATTCCTCAGGGAAAGGGTGTCATCGCCTCGCCCTCTGCCAAGAAGATTCTCGCTGAGAACCTCAAGCAGCAGGCTCACAAGCTCGCAGCCCAGAAGGCTGCTGCCGAGGAGCGTGCCAACGCCCTTCAGGGTGTAGCCCTCGAGATTGCTGCCAAGGTCAGTGCCACCGGCCAACTCTATGGTTCTGTCAACGCTGCTCAGGTTGCTGAGGAGCTTCAGAAGAAGGGCTTCGACATCGACCGCAAGATTGTTACCATGCGTGACATCAAGAAGGTTGGTGAGTATGTTGCTCTCGTGCACTTCCACAAGGAGGTAACCGTAGAGATTCCTGTCACCGTCGTTGCCGAGAACGCTGCCGAGCTGAAGGCTGCCGAGGACGAGCAGAAGGCTATCCTTGCTGCTGCCGCTGCTAAGGCTGAGGCTGCAGCTGCAGCCGAGGTTGCTGCTGAGGAGACCGCCGAGGCTGAGGCCGAAGCAGAGGCTCCCGCTGCCGAGGAAGCTCCCGCCGCAGAGTAGTGTAGTTTTTTGAGATCAAACAAACAACAAATAATTATTAACACTGCTGTAAGGCAATCATTATTTATTATAACATTAAAATCCCAGTGGCTTGCCACTGGGATTTTTTTTGGGGGGGCATAATGGGCATAATGGGCCTAATGAGCCTTATTGGGCTAATAGGGCTTAGGCCTAACAACACAAAAAAACCGCTGAACGGTGTTCAGCGGCATTTCTCTCAATTGTTCTGTGAGTTGATTACTCGCCAGCCTCAGCAGTAGAGTCAGCGGGAGCCTCAACGCTGTCAGCAGCCAGAGTGTCCTCAGGAACAACGCTGTCAACGGCCTCGATAGAATCGGTGTCAACCTCTGCAGGCTGCTGAGCCTGGTTACCACCACACGAAGCGAACGAAATAGCTGCAACAGCTACGAACATAAATACCAATTTCTTCATTTTTCTAAGCTTTTTAAATCTGTAAAACAATCATTTGTTTATTAAAACGATGCAAAGGTAGGCATTTTTTTGATACCACGTTCATTTTTTAACGACTTTTTTTTATGCCTTTTTGTAACTTTTTGTCAAAGCGTTGAAAATCAGCATTTTACGAAATGTTAAATTTTCTTCTCTTTAAGCAGCAAAGCGAATAATCGTGAAAAATGTCGAAATTCGCAAAAAAATAACTACCTTTGTGGGCGTAAACATATAGACAGTTTCAGACCCATGATAGATACTTCGGCCTTTCAAGGTAAGAAAGCGGCATATTTCACCCTCGGTTGTAAGTTGAACTTCTCCGAGACATCCACCTTCGGCAAGCTACTCGAGCAGATGGGTGTTACGCCGGTGCGTAAGGGTGAGCAGGCTGACCTATGCCTGATAAACACCTGTTCCGTCACCGATGTCGCCGACCATAAGTGCCGTCAGGCCATCCACCGGATGGTCCGTGAGCATCCCGGTGCTTTCGTCGTGGTGACGGGCTGTTATGCGCAGTTAGAGT
>Ga0247609_10006355_pt1 | contig 11391 bp, 12 predicted proteins | sample 172DNAGHGlowgp2_FD_193487 | JGI IMG/M metagenome (GOLD analysis project Ga0247609, IMG submission 193487) | Sheep rumen microbial communities from Palmerston North, Manawatu-Wanganui, New Zealand - 1728 DNA GHGlow gp2 | ecosystem: Host-associated > Mammals > Digestive system > Stomach > Rumen ... | reverse complement strand
CGCCATCACTATAACAAAATCTCCTAAATCTCTTTTACTTGAATAAATAAGCATCAATGAATTAAATACATGAATCATCGAATGGCAAAAGAACGCTATCTTTTTTTCAGTATGTTTTATAATTTCAGAAATATAAAACACTATGTATCTCCTTTACATTCTAACTTCTCTGCCAAATATTTTTATAAGACCCTTATATGAACCAATAAAAAAACCAACCATTCCAACTCTATATGACAAGGCACATAATCTCAATGCCAATGCCTTTAAATTTATATTTTTTCCAAATAATCCCAAATATCTATTCGTTCTCCACCCTGGAATAGTATCATCCATATAACGAATAGTCTTTTTTATAAGTTCTTTTTTACCAGAGGAATTTCCAATACTAGTTCTAAACACTCCCCCACATGCAATTCTTATAAAAATTTGCGTTTCAAGTTCCTGTCTATAATACAAACCATCAATTGGATTATTACTTATTAATTCTCTAAAACCGGACATCATTGAGTCACATACACCGGCATCCATAATTCCAGTAAGAGAATCACTACGTACTCTATAATGATAGCCAACTTTATTGGTATATACCAACTTATTAACATACCTTAAAATTTCAAAAAAGTAGCAAGTATCCTCAGATCTTTTCATTTCTCTGAATATAGCCTTTTGCGCAATTTCAGTTCTGAATAACTTGTTATATAATGCTGGATTAATATAAGCTAACTCACAGATATTCTCACCATCAGCAACATTAACAGTTTTTCCATCTACAGCTTCAACACATATCTGCCTATTTGTCTTGTCATCAAAACGTTCAATTCCACAGATGGTCACATCTGCATCGCTCAACTCTGCACTTTTAACCAATTGTTCAAAAAAATCAGGTTCAATCCAATCATCTGAATCCAAAAAAGTAGTATATTTTGACGGATAATCCTTCGCAATTTCTAACGCTTTGTTCCTAGATTTACTTTGCTTGATGTTTTCTTCATTCTCAACCAGAACAATTTTCATATTGTTATTTTTCATATACTCTTTGATAATTGAAACCGAATTATCAGTTGAGCAATCATCAACAACCAAAACAAGAAAATCTTTATACGTTTGATTCAATATAGAATCAAACAGCATTGGAAGATACTGTTCTGCATTATATACCGGAACAATCACATTAATAGCACTCAATTATTATCCTCTTTCTTACTAACCACATCTTTTTATTTTATAGCTTCTACATACAAGCTCATCTCAGGAAATGTTTTGTCAAAATACATTTTATTTTTCATATATTCCGATATACTTCCGGCATACTTCGAGCGAATTATCTTAGTAAAATTCGAATCGATAAGCGTATCTTTAACTTTGGAAAATGTCCAATAATTTATATGATAACCGGCTTTTTTAGGATCATATGTCAATCCTTCAGTTATATACTCAAAAAAATTGTCCATATCCTTATTTAAAAAGGCTTCATTATAATCCTGACCGTTCCCGCTTATATAATCTAAAAATCTTTCCGTTGCAATTTCTCTGACAAGAAAATCTACTTGTCTCATATTTGCATAGTCCACATTTATCTGTTTTAATAATATTTTTCGCCAGATCCAGTATGAATTGTCTGTCTGACTGGCATTCCATAAAAATTCTGCATCAGGACAACATACTCTAAGTATTCCACCTTTTTTTAATACTCGGTGGCATTCAAGAAAAAAACTCTGTATATATTCATTCTCAATATGTTCAATTACGTGACTGCAATATATTGCATCAACCGTTTCATCAGCAAATGGTAATTTATCATTTCTAATATCATATTCAATGTATTGGCCACCTTTATGCATAGAAGCGTACCATGGCGACGAATAATCTAAACATATCCACCCACGGCATTTCCAATCCCCCGCTCCAACATTAATAAGCCGCTTTCCTCGTATATCACAATCTTTTTTAGCAGCTCTCGAAAAAACAATTTCTATTCCCAGTATTCTTCCAAAACACTTAAAGATTTTATCAACAATTTTCTTCAATAATTTCCCTAACTGCACCATTTCCTCCACATCTTTTCGCAACATAGTCAGCAACATCCTTAACTTCAGAAGACGCATCTGCCGGACAAGCAGCTACTCCAACAATTTTCATTACTTCCACATCATTTATATCATCGCCAACATACAGAACCTCATCAAGCATTATTCCATATTCTTCACATATTCTTCTAAGTACAGCTGCTTTATCTTTGACACCCTCTTCAATGAAATTCATATTAAGCTTTTTTGCTCTACGTTTATTTAATTCTCTTATTTCTCCCGTAATAATTCCAACAATTATCCCTCTTTCTCTCAGTCGTGATAAAGCCATACCATCTCTGGTATTAAACTTTTTTAATTCATCTCCTTTTTCGGAATAGTACATTCCCCCATCAGTAAGACAGCCATCACAATCGGAAACGACCATCTTTATTTTCTTTCTATTACTAATGCTTTCCTTTTGTATTTTTTTCTGAAGAAGCTTTTCGATTACTATAAAATCATTCGGCTCATCTATTTCAATTGCTGTATTTTCCGGCATCTCATATGCCCTAATACGCCCAGAAATCCTATTTCTGGATTTTAAAAGCAGTTCTTTTGATGTAATATAATAAGCACCATTCTCCATAAGATATCCTTCAAATTCCTGACGTCTTGGCCTATTAAAGATGTCATAATTGACAGGTTCCGCAACATTGTATGAGTCAACTTTCCACAAGAAACGCTTTTGTCTTACAACCGAAATAACACTATCCGTTCCCTCAGTATTGAATAATAAAAAACCGCCTTCCAAATCAGCAACATCCAATAATGGAGATGTTGCTTGAATGAGTACTATATTGTCAAACTCATATTTCTCCGCAAATTCCAGCATAACAGATTCTGTTGTTGCAGTATCACTGGCGTTTTGCTTAGATCTATCAATAACTCTCAGTTTAGAGAACACTTCCTTTTCGCTATTACAAAATGTCTCTACAGCATCTCTTATTTCAAAACTATCTGTTGCTATATATACATTATCAATATATTTACATTCACATGCCACTTTAGCAGTCCAATATACAAGTGGTTTTCCACATAGTTCTTTTATATTTTTTAACGGAATTGATTTACTTCCACCTCTTACAGGAATGAGTGCAACATTCATAATAAAATTCTCCCAACAACTTACTCAACTCGCAGTTTCTTCCTTACAGCAAGTTCGTCTTCTTCAAGCTTCTTCTCTCCATCCCCCATCATCTTAATAATATCAATGCATCTATGATAGAGCATAAACATAGCATTAATCTCTAAACTGGCCTTTTGATCTGTTCCCCACATATTATGTGAAAGAGTTACATGTCTTTCAATTATATTCGCACCAAGAGTAACTGCTGCTACTGTAGGTTCAAGATTCTGTTCATGTCCACTGTAGCCAACAACGCAATTGTATCGTTCTTTTAATGTCGTTATATATCTAAGATTCAAATTATCAATCGGAGCAGGATAAACAGAATTTGTATGCATTAACGCATACTCTCCATTACTATAGTCTTCAAGAACCGATACTGCCTTATCTAACTCTTCTTGAGTGCACATACCTGTTGACATCAAAATAGGTTTTCCTGATTTACAAGCCGCTTTTATAAGCTCGATATTCCCATTTGCGGCGGACGCCAATTTGATAAAAGGGACATCATAATTTAAAAGGAATTCAAGACTGGGCATATCCCAAGGAGAAGCTGTCCATGAAATGGGTTTTTCCTTACAATAATCATCAATATAATCATACTCACTCTTTTCAAATTCAATACGTTTTTTATACTCCAGATATGTCATCTCTCCCCAAGGCGTAGATCTCATAACATTTTTTTGGCTATCAGGAACCGCAATATCCGGTGTTCTTTTTTGAAACTTTACGCAATCCCAACCTATGGCATAAGATGCATCAATAAGCCTTTTTGCAACATTTATATCTCCGTTATGGTTTATACCTATTTCAGCAATAAAATAAGGTTCTTCCCCATCTCCAACAATTTTAGAACCTAGTTTTATTTGATTACTCATGTTTTCTCCTTTATATGTTACCAATAATTAAATTCATGTCCTAATTATAATCTATATATAGTATTTTGTCATAGAAAAAGACGCAGATTTTGTGGCAATCTGCGCCTAAATTCTATCTATATTTACTTTATAAACCTAAGCAAGAAATCCGTTATACCAATAATCGTAAAACCGCGCTCGTCGCGAGTCTCCTTTATCGGTTTGTTTACCACAATAACTTTCTGAATCTGATCGTTGATCAAGATATACGGTCGTATCTCCCTTTCCTTTGTAGCATCATTAGAAATATCCGCCGTCACCTGAATATAATATGCCCGATTGCCTTTATGCGCATAGAAATCTACTTCATTATTCTTTCTGACAGATTTCCCCGCTTTATTCTTTTCAACTGTATCGAAAGTACCGACATTTACGGAATATCCGTTGTAGCGTAGCTCATTGTATACGATATTTTCCAACATCTGACCTTCATCGGGAAATGCAAAATTTAATCTGGCATTTCTAAGCCCCGTGTCTATAAAATAGTACTTTCTCAGTGCTCCGATTTCTTTTCTTCCCTTAATGTCAAACCTACGAGCCTCTCTAAGGAGAAATGCATCTATAAAGTAACCTATGTAGTTCTCGATTGTAGCCTTGTTTATTTTTGATTTCCGAACACTCAAAAATGTATTGGCTATCTTTTCGGAATTAAGCAGTTCACCTGTCAAAGAACTTATGATGTTGCAAAGTTCTTCCAGTTCCTCGCCTTTCTTTAATTTGTTTCTTTCAAGAATATCGCTAAAATATGTTGTTTCAAATAATCCCTTGAGATACTCTTTTTTTTCATCATCTTTTTTCAAAACAGCAAGCGGCATACCGCCATATTGCATATATGTATAGAGTGCTTCCGATTCATAACCTCCGACATAGCCAAAAAACTCATCAAATGATAGCGGCGCAAGACATATATTTGTTGCCTTATCTCTAAATTCGGTTACTATATCCGACGAAAGCATCTTTGAGTTTGATCCCGTCACATATAAATCTATATTTTTTTCACGAGACAGTCCCAAAACAACATCAACAAATGTCACAGTGTCATCGTCGTTTTTCTTTGCCGGAACGTGTTTACCATCTGTAAAATTCGGATTTTTAAGTGCATATACTTTTTGAATCTCATCAATAAAGACATAATACATATTATTGCCTGTACACAGTTTTCGAATATACTCTCCAAGCTTTAACGGATCCCTATATTCAATATTCCTGTCATCATCCAATTCCAAAATATGAATATGCGACGGATCAACTCCCTCATCAATAAGATATGCCCTGTATATCTCCTTTAGCAAATACGACTTTCCACATCTCCTGATTCCTGTAATAACCTTGGGAAATCCATTTTCTTTTGCCTCAATCAATTGTCTTAGATACTTATCTCTTTTTATCATCTTAATCTCCAAATATGTAGAATTCTACATTTTTTCTTACTAGATTTTACCATTTTGGTGTTTTTTAATCAACAAAAGTGTAGAATTCTACATTTTTTCTTATTAAAAAGCGCAGATTTTGTACCTTCCTTTGTACTTACCCTGCGTCCTTGATATTTCTTTTCTCATACTACAAAAAATCTTAAGATTTTTCGACGGTATTTCTTAAGATTTATCTGATATCATAAGAGAAGTCGGCAGTCTTTCAACGACAATTCCAAGCCGATGACATGGCAAATCTGCCAAATCTATTTTTTCTATGAAAGGAAATTTCTAAATGTCTAAATCAAAAGACAACTCTCAAAAACTCACCTACGAAACCGCGACAGGCGAAATCGAATTTACGCTTATGAGCGACATGATGTTCCATTACGTCATGCAGCAATCCGAAAAAGCATTAACAGGTCTGGTATGTGCCCTAAAAGGACTGTCTCCCGATGATGTACAAGATATCCTTGTCGAGAATCCAATCGACCTTAACAGTGCGGGAAAAGAAACAATCATGGACATCAAGCTCACTCTCAACAACAATGAGATCCTCAATGTCGAACTCCAAGTATATCCCGATAAATATTGGATCTCACGCTCAATAATCTACCTATGCCGTGCATACGACAACATCGGTAGCGGCGACAATTATTCCCTTGTAAAGCCTACTACTTTATTCTGAATCACCGATCAGGAGCTCATCCCCCATGCAGAAGCAGAGTTCTATGCAAAATACCGCCTTACCAACCTCAAAAATCACCATCTGTATACTGATAAATTCGGCATGAATATGCTACAATTAAACCACACAGACCTTGCAACACAAGAAGATGTCCGTAATAATCTTGTGTACTGGGCGGATCTTTTTAAAGCAACCACTTGGGAAGAATTTAAAAATCTTGCCAAGAATCATCCTGATATCGAGGAGGTGGGAAATTTGATCTTCGAACTTAATTATGACAATCAGGCCAAAGAGCTTCTTGAAGGCCAGCGCCGTTACAGAGAGCAGATGAATTCTCAGTATACCGCCGGCTATACTGATGCGGAAGAAAAATACGAAAATGAGATCGTAAAATTACAAGCAGAACTTAAAACATTACAAGAAGAGCTTGAAAAATACAAAAGCACAAATAAATAAAATTCCGGGCTGAATTGTTCCTTTCAATTCAGTCCTTTTCATTTAAAAAAAGCGCAGCTTTAGTACCTACTCCTGTACCAAATCCGCGCCCTTAATATTTCTTTTCCCCATCAATCTTCCGTAAACTCGAACAACTCCTCAACGGTAACGCCAAAGACCTTGGCGATATCCATCGCAAGCTTTAGCGACGGGTTATATTTGCCGTTTTCAAGGTGGACGATTGTTTCGCGTCTTGCGCCGACCATCTCGGCGAGCTCACTTTGCTTGTAACCTGCTTTTTCGCGATATTCTTTTACCTTAGTGATAAGTGCCATGGGCTTATTCTCCTTTTTTATCGATGGCAAAATACAGGATAACTCTCACGATTGAAACAACTACAAGTGAGATTACGAGGATCCAACCGATAACATCAGTTCCAAAAGCTTCGGTATGTCCTACTATTGCAGCCGTAAAAGCAAGTGCAACCATGATAACAGCCATAATCTTATAGCAAATAGCATTGCATTTGTTTAAGTTTCTCTCTGCAAGCTCGTCAAAGCATTCCTTCTTATACTTTCTTTCTCTTGAATAAAGCATGTAATAAAAAACTGCAAGAAAAGCGCCGACAGAACTTTGAATCATAGAGTACGACTCCTTATAATCTGTTCTTGCCCACATCCAGAAATATACCGCAATGGCAATATTTCTAACCACCTTTGAAACCAAAATATCTCTCAATGTTACTTTCATGTTCTTGTTCATTTCATGCCTCCATAATACAAAAGTGATATATTTATAACTCGATTTGATGTTATAAATATATCACTCGCATTTTCTCAAGTCAATATGAAAAGTGAAAAATATATCACATTGATTTCCCGACCACTATGAAGCGCATAAATTCACTCTATCAGAACCCTTCCATTCTGCGCTTCTTCCTGAGGATTATCCTTTTCTCTGCACCTTCCCACTCGGCGCGCTCGTTCTCTGTTTTTATATTTATCCCGTATGGAACCAGAACCGGAGTGTCATCATCATCTATGCACACCTCTGTCAGATACGCTCTGTTAAGGACGTGCCGCATACCGTTTCGCCTGTCCTCAACGTAAGTATCAACCCGTATTTCCATCGAAGTCCTGCCAACATATGTTATCTTTCCGATTATAACGAGTATATCATCGAGCTTCGCGCCCTGCTTGAACTGCATGTTGTCGACAGCCGCTGTGATCACGGGATTACCGGAATGCCGCAATGCAACTGTTCGCGCAACTTCATCTATCCACGACATAAGTTTGCCGCCAAAAAGCCTTTTTTCGCTGTTAATATCACTGTATTCAACTACTTTGGTCCACTCTGTGACCGAATCTTCTACATTCTTCTTATCTATCTGATGATCTACATGAAAAACTTTACCCATACGCCCTTTCCTCCTAGATTTTTTGTTACTATTAATTTTACCTCAAATACACTGACGTTTCTATCACATTTTGACACGCACACTCAGTCGCTGATAAGATAGTTTGTAGAATTTAATTCAATTCAGAAGGGAAAAGAAATGTCACAGCCCAAGATCAGTGTAATCATCCCGGTTTATAACACCGCCAAATATATGGACGAATGCCTTGAAAGCGTACTCACACAGACTTTCAAGGAGTTTGAGGTAATCCTCGTTGACGACGGTTCCACAGACGGCGTAAGTCCTGCAAAGTGCGACGAATATGCCGCAAAAGACGATCGCGTAATCGTAGTCCACAAGGCTAACGGCGGCCTCATATCCGCCTGGACGGAAGGAGTAAAAAGAGCCTGCGCAGACTATCTTTGCTTCCTCGACAGCGACGACTGGGTTGATACCGATATGCTTGAGAAGCTCTATGCCCTCACCGATCCTTCTTTTTCCGACAGTGAGATAATCTCAGGAAACTATATCGTTGAAAAAAATAACGAAAGAAGGAAAGAAACTCAGGGGCTTGCCCCCGGCGTATACACAGGAGACTCCCTTGATAAGATAAAAGAGAACCTTCTTGGAAACGAAGTTCGTCCCATTACCATGTCAAGATGCATGAAGCTCACATCCAGAAAGCTTCTTCTTGATAACATCAAGTATTGCAACACCTCGATTGTAATGGCCGAAGACGTAAATATAATGCTTCCCACCATCTGCGATGCCAAAAGACTTGTTATAGCAAAAGACAGCTATTTTTATCACTACAGACTTATCAGCGATTCGATGGCACACGGCCACAGTCAAAAGCTCTTGTCAAACCTTGAGCTCAACGACAAGACTTTCAAAGAAATCCTTAGAGATAAAAAAATATCTACCGCGGAAATACAGGTAGACCGTGAATTTGTCATAATGCTCTTTGTTGCCATGAAGATTGAGCTTCGCCACAGAGCTCCGAATGTAACGGAAAGAGTACGCTCTATTTTCCTACGGGATGATATCCGCAAAAAAATAATGTCCACACATGTAGACATTTCTTCAAAAGCTAACAAGCTCTTATATTTTTGCATGAAGCACCCTGTTTTCCCTGTAGTATGGGCTACGCGCTTCATTCTTTTAACCTATGACAAAAGAACCAACTAAAACTCTTGGGATATGTACTAAATGCGACATAACCTCGCAAGTGCTCACTTACGAAAAGAAAAGCTGCCACTTTAGTATCAGATACTATAAATGACAGCTTTGATTTTTATTTTTCTCTTTTGCCCGATAATCTCAATAAGCTCCGTCCTGTCCAAATACCGCGGGGAATGTTCTGATGATAAGCTCTATATCCTTCTTTATACTCATGTCCTGAATATATTTAAGATCAAGCTCTACCCATTGCTCCCACTTAATCTTGGCTCTGCCGCACACCTGCCAATAACAGGTAAGACCGGGCTTAACGATGAGCCTCTGCTTCTCATAAGCGTTGCACTCTTCCATCTGTTCGTAAAGAATCGGCCTTGGGCCTACAACACTCATATCGCCCTTAATTATGTTAAACAGCTGAGGCAACTCATCGATTGAATATCTTCTTATGAATTTTCCAACGTGAGTTACTCTCGGATCGTCTTTGATCTTAAAAGCATGTCCCGTCTGCTCGTTCTGTTCCTGCATCTTCTCAAACAGATCTTCCGCATTCTTGTACATACTTCTAAATTTATAAATCGTAAAGCTCTTCATATCTTTACCCGCTCTTTGCTGGGTAAAGAAAATCGGACCTCCGTCTTCAACGAAAATAGCAATTGCAGTTAAAAGGAAAACCGGAGACAGTAAAATAAGCGCCACGCATGCAGCTACCACATCAAAAACTCTTTTGACCCACTTATAGATATTTGCTTTGTGATCGTAAATCTCCCAATAGTTTAGTTCAATAATCTTTCTGCCTTTGAAATTTACGACTCTGTCAGCCGTAACTACATTCGTTCTCGCCATATCGTCCCCTCTCGTGACTATGTTTATAAGGAACAATTACCATCAGTATATGTACCCAATTGATGTATCGGCATTTAGGCATAATTATTTTATAGAAAATTAGTATATTTTTTAAATAATTTTAGCGCAAAGATTGTTGTTACCTTTATCATCAACAACTTTATTATAAACTAAATAATGCACATTGTCACAAGAAAGCGCAGAAATATCTGCTATTTTATAAAAGTTTAATCATATTATTACAGTATTTCGCTGATATTTGAATTGATATACCGGCGAAACCCTACGCATTTATCAGATTTTTTTGCAGATATAAAGAAGATGCGTAGAACTTCCAAGAAGTTCCCTTTTCTCCGAAAATGCAAGATACCACTTTTTAAGCGACTCAAAGTCTTCATCCGAGATCTGGAATTCAGGATTCATCTCCATAGAAAGAATAAATCCGTCAACTCCGGTTGTCGTGATATATTCTGTTTCCTTTTCGGTAAAAAGATCTTCAAACTCCGTAACGTCATAGCCCGTAAACATCTGCTCTTTGAAATGCCTTACTTTATAATCCTCCGTGAAGTTTTCTTTTTCCCCGTTCTTCCAGTTTCCGTCCAGATGGTTCGCATACATAAATGCAAAGACCGAAATGAAGGCAAACATTATAGTTCCGCCGGGCTTAGTAACTCTTATCGCCTCATCTATAGCTTTATCCACATCCTCCCTGTCATACAGATGATACATAGGTCCGAGAATCATCGTCACATCAAAGCTATCATCTTCAAGATCTGTAAGTTTAGTCGCATCGCCAAGCATAGGATGAATGTTTGTGATTCCCTCGCTGTTTTTCTTTAATATCTCAATGTTCTTTTCAACAAGATCTACAGCTGTAACGTCAAAGCCTTCTTTTGCAAGTGCTATTGAATATCTTCCCGTTGCCGCGCCGACTTCAAGAATCTTCGACTTTTTATCTAAATCCGCAAATCTGTGAATATAGTGCATTGTTGTTGCATACTCAAGCTGTCCGTGCCTTGATTCATCAAGCCTGCCATCCTCATCTGTCTGGTTGTAATAGTCACTTACAATTTTTTCCCTACTGTCAGACTCGCTTATCGCATTTATCCTTGTATAATACTCCTTATCATCCTCATGGTGGATATAAGCGCCATTGTTAAGCTGAACCTGTAAGCTTGCGGGATTGTCTTTGTTTACAGAAAGATAAGCCTCATGAATTCCGATTTCTCTGGCCTTTCCAAGTGTCATTTTAAGTCCTTCGGTAGCATATCCATGTCCCCTATACTTCTTGGATATGCCATAGCCGATGTGCCCGGGACCGTT
>Ga0247609_10006354_pt1 | contig 11391 bp, 6 predicted proteins | sample 172DNAGHGlowgp2_FD_193487 | JGI IMG/M metagenome (GOLD analysis project Ga0247609, IMG submission 193487) | Sheep rumen microbial communities from Palmerston North, Manawatu-Wanganui, New Zealand - 1728 DNA GHGlow gp2 | ecosystem: Host-associated > Mammals > Digestive system > Stomach > Rumen ... | reverse complement strand
GCTCGGTATGCCACAAAGTGTCGTTTTCGCGATTGATAATCGGGAAACGCACAATTATAACCTTGTAATCATCTTCTATTTCCAATCTGGGCTGTTCATCAGGGTCCAAAATGTCGATAATATTATCTTCGTCAATCTTGTATTCGGATTGTAATCTTTCAAAATCGTCATGGTCAGGATTCCCGACATTTACCCAAGAAAAAGTCTTTAATTTTTCGGTCACAAACATACCAGACTCCTTTTGTTTTTATCAAAATTGCGCCATCTATTTTACACTAAATACGCATAAAAATCAAATAATTAAGGCGAAAAAATACCTATTATTTTTACACAGGCACAATAAATACAATATATCACGAACAAAATAACCAAAGGAGATTGTTTATGAATAACGATGATACACCATCTGCATTTTCTGTTTCGCATTATGTTTTGTTATTTATCGTATCAACATTATGCACTGTATCGGTTGTCTGGGTTTTAATTGCGGCAAACAACCGGGAATCAGCAATCAACGATAAAATAATGGCGCCCAAAAATGCTGCAGAAAAATCGTGCCAACGCACCGCCGCAGACGAAGTGCATTTACTATGGGAACAAAAACCACAAGATATCCCACAAAAATACATCACATTGGAAGAAAATTATGCAAATCGAATTGTTGCGGTTCGAACAACCGGAACATGTAATGGACAAAGGTTTGTTTGCAAAATGGGTCAGCATCGCCAAGATTGTGACCCATGCGCAAAAAATTCTGCCCGCAAACGCGCGATGTTTCAGCATATTTCCGACACCATTGACGAGGTTTGTAAGAACGATTAAAAAAACGCTTGCGTGAAAATTTTCTTTTTTGCTAATTTAAATTCTAAGGAAGGATTCTTTTTGCAAACTAGGAGAATAAAGATGTCAAAATTTTCAAGTCTTTTTACCACAATTCTGGGTGTTTTGGGTTGTTCTGCGGCTGTTGCTTTGCAACCAACTGTTCGTGCTGGATCACTCAGTTTGAACAGTGCTGTAAAACCAACGGCCGGAAATGTCACATCAACCGTTGCGACACAATCAACAGCGACACCCGATGCATCACGTGGGTCAGCATTATCTAAATTTTCACCTGCGGTTGTTCCTGTTTCGCGCACGAATAACAATAACAACCAAAATGTGAATTCTGATGTTTTGGACGAATTGCGTCAGGAAATTGCCGAATTAACCGCCGAACAAAACAGCCTGCGCGACAATCAATTATCACGCAGTGATGTCGAAGATACTGTCGAAGAAGCCGTCAAAGAATTAAATTTGACAACAACAAATACAGACTTGAAAAACACCATTTCCGATTTACAATCTTCGAATCAAAGTTTGCAAAGAAGTATTGACAATTTAACAAATCGCACTGAAAACCTGGAAGATACTGAAAATGGTGCGGTTGTTAATATTTTAAAAGTTCGTGGATTAATTAATTCTAATAACACTGTGCCATTTGCATTAAAAACAGAAATTGAACCAACGGCATTGGCGCAAAAAATTGTCACAGATGCAAGTGCCACCGCAACATTGGCGGATAAAATCCAACCCAAAGATACAGATATTCGCGATATTATCACAGACGAATTAACCGAGGTTGGTGTTTTGAAAAATGGCGCATTAGATGTTGAAAAAAAGGGCGAAGTCCAAGTCACCGAGGCCACTGTCACAAATGCATTGCGTAATTCCAGCAACTTTAAACAAATGGTATCTGACGAAATTGCCACCAAGGGCTATGTGACAACTACGGCATTAAACGAACGCGGCTTTGTCACAAATGATGCATTAAATAATAAAAATTTTTTATCAACCGATTCGGTCGCTTTTTCAAAATTGGCAACCAAAGATGAAATTGCACCCGCAGCAATCGCGGCCAGCATCGCCGACAGTGAATCTGCAAAACAGGTGTTATCCGGCAAAATCGGTCCAGACGAATCAAGTGTCAAAGGTTTGATAACTGGTGAATTGCAAAGATTACAAATTGTTGATGGCGCCAACACATTAAAAGTTGCCACCACCGCCCAAGTTGATCCTGTATCAATTGCGACCAGTATTGCCGACAATGAAGCCGCCAAGGCAAAATTATCAGGTAAAATTGGCCCTGACGAATCAAGTGTCAAAGGCTTGATTTTTGACGAATTAAAAAAGCGCGACATTGTTGATGCGTCGGATAATTTAAAATTGGCAACCGCCAGCGATGTGTCTGTCGAAAGTTTGACTGATAAATTAGACGATGTTTTCGCCGGCAAAGACGATGTTCCAACTGTTGATGAACAAACCGTCAGTGCCGCATTGGCGAATTCAACAACTTTGGACGACACAATTATTAGAAATTTAAAAAACAAACGTTTATTAAAAGACAGCGGCGATTTAAATGTTGCAACCAATGACAGTGTTTCAACATTATCGTCACGCGTTGCCGTATTAGACGGCGGCATTAACGACGATGGCAGTTTGTTAAATATAATTGCCAAAGACGAAACACTCAAAGAACTTTTGCGTGGTAAGGACGGAACCAGTTATAAATTAAAAGGCAGTGTCGAAACGTATGAAAACCTGGTTAAAAACAATGTCACACAAATATCAGACATTGTTGAAGGCGATGGGTATTTTACCCAAGACACAGGTAAATTATATGTTTATAACTGCGATTCCAATGGCAATAATTGTAAATTCCCAGCTGAAAAAGATGGTATTGAATTAAAAGGTGAAAAGGGTGACCCAGGTGACCCTGGTGCATCTGCCGAAACAACATGGCATTCATATTGCACCACAGACAACAATTTGAATAATATTATCAAACCATTATATGGCACATCAAAAACATGTGACAATTTTACCGAAGAAGAATATATCGCATTGATGGACGGTTCCAAGGCATATTGTATGTTGGTTGCCAAAAACGCCAAAGAAAACAGCAACTATTTGGTCGCAACCAAAGGTATTGGCAAAACTTTGGAAGATGTATTTGGTTCCGGCACAGTCAGCAATTTGAAAAACAACGGATTGTCCGCCAGTGTTTCTATTAATGGTCAAACTGAAAAATTCGTATTTGCGTGCGCGAAAAAATACGATGAAATTATGAATCCAAAATCTGCATGGTATTCATACTGCAGCGAAGGCACAAACTTAACATCAATAATTCAACCTTTGTATGGCGCATCAACCGTCAAAACATGCGACGATTTCACCCAAGAACAATATAATGCGATAATGGGTGGCCCAAAAGCATACTGTTTAATGGTTGCTAAAAATGTCGATTCATCAACGTTAAATGTGAAAAACAATTTGAAACGTTTGTTTGGCGATACGATTGTCAGTACTTTGTCATCGCAAAAGGTTGCGACCAAGGTCACATTAAACAATCAAACAATATCTTTTGTTGATGCCTGTGCGCAAAAATACGAAGAAATCATGGCTGGAAAATCTGGCGACGGTTATCTGTATCGTGGAACAATTGATAATTACAGTGAATTGTCCGGCAAACCTTGTGATGCAGAACACGAAGCAGATGCATACTATAATTTAGAGGTTGGCGATGCGTTATTGTATATCTGCGCATGTAACGATGAAAAAAATAGTTGTTCGTTCCCAGCAAAAGGCAAGGGTGTGAATTTCAAAGGCGAACCAGGTGAAAACGGCAAACCTGCATCACAAATTTATTGCGAGGCACACGCTGTCAATTACCCAAGTGATGTCACAAACTTAACACTGATTCAAAAATTATACCCAGACAGAGGCATTTCATCTTGTGATCCATCGGTCTTTACCCAAGATTTATATGCCGCAATCATTGGTGGCGCAAACGCATACTGCACATCTTTGAACGCAACATTTAATACGGGTGTATCTTTGAACGATGGTGTCGGCTTAAAATTAGCCAAGATTTACGCAACGAAAAAAAGTGTAAGTTTATCATCGGCCAAAGATGCGTTGAGAACATTGCAAGCCAAAGATGCAAAAGAACGTATGAACGATTCGAATTTCTCGATATTGGACGAATGTATTGCAAATTATAACAGCATCATGTCCGGTGATGATGGCGACACTGCATGGTATGCGTATTGCATGGAACAAGACGACAAAGGTGTATCAAACCTGACCAAAATCATTACACCATTGTATAGCAATGTGACATCATGCGAGCAATTCAAATCTGATATGTACAATGCAATCATGGGCGGTGCAAAATCTTACTGCTTATCATTGGTGCAAAAGGTTGATACTCTTGATTTAAATGCTGGTATTGGTCAAAAATTGGTTCGAACATTTGGTTCTGAAAAAATGCAAAGTTTGAAAGCAACCTCTACTGTCCAAGATCGTTTGACAATGACAGGGTTCAAAGCCAATGCCAACAACACAAACGAAACATTTATAGCAGCATGCGAGGCGCGTTATAACGAAATTATGTCTGGCACATCTACTGAACAACAGTATTGCGAAGACAATATTGAAATAGTCAAGAAATTGTATTCAAAAATAACGTCCAAAGAAGACTGTGCAGACAAATTCACAAACGCAGATTATACAGCCATAATGGGTGGTTCCACAGCATACTGTTTGTCATTGGTTCAAAACCCGACTGTCCTTAACTTGACCGAAGGTATTGGCAAGAGAATGTCTGCAAAATTAGGCAGTGCCAAGATGGCTGCGTTTGTGGATACAACAACATACACAACCCCCCAGTCCAGAATGGCGATTACCGGATTTGCCGGCAAATCCAGCAACAATGCAGATTTTATGACCGCATGTAAAGAACGTTATGATGAAATCATGGCTGGCGACGACGGCGAATCTGCTGCATACACTTGGTGCAAAGCGCACGTTGTGGCAACCGGATTTAGAACCGCTCAAACCGTTAAAAAGATGTCTGCTGCAAAAACTCTTAATGCATTTACTGCGCGCGGCAATGTGGCAACTTACTTAACCAAGTCCGGCAACGAAGGTTACTTTACATCTATGGAAGCTTGCTTGGCAGCCGTTGAAGCCGATCCAAGTTTGATGGGTGGCGAAACCGCAGAAGAAGCCAAGTATAACTCTGATGTGGCGGCTGGCGAAGTTGCGTTTGAAATCAGCACCACTGGTAAAACCGCCTTTAACCAAAGAAAAGCGAACTTTGTCAATTCTATCAAAGGCGCCCCAGGTGCAAATGGTATAAACGGAATCAACGGTGTTGATGGTAAAACATTCCGTCCATCATTTGATGCAAACGGCAACATAGTGTTTACGCAAAGCAACGATACAAGTTCAGCCAGTTTGAACTTTGTTGACGGCATCCGCGGTGCTTTATCTGGTGGCGATTCAACCAAAGCCGCGTACGGCACAGCATCTTTGGAAGATGCAATTGCAGCGATCGCGGCCAAGGTGGCTTTCAATGTATCCAAAGAAGTATCCAAAGAGGTATCTAGCGAAATGTCGAAACAGGTATCCGAAGCCGTATCGCGCGATATATCTTCCAAAATATCGGATCGTGTCACAAAACGTATTATCAACAATGCTGATATTATCACAGGGACACGTTTAGTTGATGCTAGTGTATCAGATGGGGTAATTAATACTTGTGGTGGTATTAGTGGTGGTAAAGGCGGTGATTTAAATAACAATGGTATGTGTCAAACAACAGCCAATTTGTTCAGTAACGTACCCGAAGCAAGCACCGATAGCAATGTGACAGCAGATATTAGCATGTCAAACATTAGAAATAATGTTAACACGGCATTAGCATCAAACACAACATTGAACAATATGAACATCTATAGTGTGGCTGGCATCACCAAAAATACATCTGTATCATGCTCGACATCTCAATACTTAAATAATGGTATCTGCATGTCTTGCGGTACAGGAGCGACATCAACCGGTGGCAGTGCGACATCTTGCTCTTGCAGCAACGGATTCACATGGACAACCAGTGGATGCACATGTTCTGGTGATAACAAATACATAGATAATGGTCAATGCAAAGCGTTACCATCCAATGCAACCAGAACAACCAATGGATTCATTTGTAACGCAGGATATTATAAAAACAGTGCTGGTACAGCATGTAACTCTTGCGGAACAAATGCAACATCCAACGCCGGTTCAACCAGTTGCTCTTGCAATGATGCATCATATACTTGGTCTGCAACCAGCACCAGTGGTCAATGCACAGTGGATTACACCCAATTGGCTGCTGATTGCAAAGCAAACAGTGGAAAATATTGGTCCAACAACACTTGCAACGATGTTCCCGCAAACGCAACACAATCTGGCAACGGAACAAGCTTCAGCTGCAATGCAAACTATTATAAATCTGGAAACAGTTGTTTGACATGTGGTAATGGCGCAACATCTAATGCCGGTGCAACCACTTGTACTTGCACAGCCAGCGGATACGAATGGTCTACAACCAGCAACGGTGGTACTTGCACCCAAACATGTGCCCAGACAATCAACAACATATGTGTAAACGGCGAATCTGATTGCAACAAAATCAGCGGATACGAATGGAATGGTGGCAAGTGTGTCAAAACAACAACAACCTGCGAAAAACCAAGTGTTTATGTAGGTGAAAAATTCGGTACTTGCAAAACATGTGGCGAATTCGGATTACCGTACATAGCCGAACTTGGCAGCTGCTGTACTGAAAACACATACTTGTTCTTGGGCGAAGAAAGCCCAACATGTCGCAGTTGCCCATCCGACACCACATATGACAAAAAAACCGCAACATGTGTATGCAAAGACGGTAAGACGTCATTCGATGCCAGCACAGGTAAATGCAAATAATATTCTGTCGCAACACATATATTCCCCGGTTCATTTCGGGGAATTTTTTGTTGCTTTTTAACCGGTCTTAAATTAATATAAAAGCACATTGTCGGGGTGTAGCTCAGCCTGGTAGAGTACTTGCATGGGGTGCAAGGGGTCGCAGGTTCGATTCCTGTCACCCCGACCAAAAATTCAAACCGGTAAAAACCGGTTTTAATTTTTGTTTGTGCGTGTTTGGAATTGATACATCGTCATTGCGCCTGCAATGGCTGGTTCGAAAACAAGTAGATTTTGCAAATAACATGCAGCAAAATCGTTACGGTTTCCCCGCAGGGCGTCAGCCCAAGGGATTACCTGTCACCCCGACCAAAAATTCAAACCGCATTTTTTGCGGTTTTTATATTTTTAAATATTTTTGTGCTTGCCTTGGATTTTTGATTTTTTTCTAAAATTTATATCAAGAAAGGATTTTCTTGTAATAATATCAGGGGGAAGAATTATGAGAAAACTTAGTGTTTGGGGTATGTTGTGCATGGTTTGCACCGCTTGTTTTTGCGCGCCGTCCTTGCGTGCCAGTTCTATACCGTTAAATCATCAGCCATCTTTTATTGCCCCACAGACCAGTGTTTCTGCAATTGTCCAGATGGCGCGCATTACGAATCATCTCGTCATACCTGCATGCGACGACGTAAATCTATCAATCTACCCAGAAGAACTTACATGCAGATAAAAAACAAAATCCCGGATTTTTTCCGGGATTTTTTATACACAAAATTTAATATAAAAAACTTTATTATTATGCTTGCACGAATCGTTTAAAATATACAATATAGCCTTGTAAAATTTATACCAAGGGGGAAAAAGTGATTATTGGAATAGGTATTGATTTGGTTGAATGCAATCGTTTCTTGGATTGGTCTGCATTTAAAAAACAACGTATTTTTACCAAGACCGAATTAGAATATGCAGATAACGACAATGCAAACGCGGAAAAACATTTGGCAAATTTTTGGGCCGCACGCGAAGCTTGCCTGAAAGCATTACACACAGGCTTTGGTGAAAACATCAGTTTTGATGATGTTTCTGTGATTCACAATGATTCCGGGGCACCAGAATTATTATTGAACGGTGGGGCAAAAACTGCATTAAAAGAATTATGCAACGGCAAAACCGCCCAGATTCATTTGTCTATCACCGACCAAACCGATTATTCGGCGGCAATCGTTGTTATAGAGGCAATTGAAAAATAAATATAAACAATATTGACATCAAACACCCAAATTAAAGTTTGGGTGTTTTTTTATTATATAATTCATCATAAACCATTTGTATAGCATCACATAATAAAACAGAATTTTCAACATCTTGAATCCAATACATTTGTTTTGCGCCACTATACGGCAACACCATTTTTCCTGGAATATTGTGTATTACGAAATCCACAGGTTTTATTAAAAATCTGTTATCATAAATGCCACCAATTATTTTACCATGATAATATAAAATATATTCACCCATCATTTGTCGTGATGTCACATCACCCAAAAATTCAACCTGGGATAATATAAAATCTAAATAATCTTTACTGGACGCCATAATTTAAAACAACGGCGGGAAACAATCGCCACCTGAATCCGGACAACATACATTTTGACCATTTACAACCGAATATGTTTCCCCGGCACAGCAACCATTGGCATCAGGCGCAACATCACCATCACACAAAGAGCCCCCAGACACAGTCGGTTCCGCATCGGTAAAAACTTTATCAGTCGTCACTTTATATTCAGGTTTATTAACATCGGTCGGTGTTGCAGGTTCCACATTTTGATTATCGTCCATGGCAACGGAATCTTCTTGGTTGTTTTGCACAGGAATATCTGCGGCCTCGGCTATTTTATTTAATGAATTTTCTGCTATTTCTTCTATACGCGATGTTTCTTGGGGTTTTATAACTTCGCCACTGGCAACAAACGGATTTTCATCGTCTGCTTGCAAATCATCGGCAACAGTCGCCGTTTCAACAACATTTGTGGTTGGAACATCTGCATCAGTGTTCGCCGTATTGCTGTCTGCCTGGGTGACAATATTTTCATCAGGCGTCACAGTTGGTATAACATCAGCCGACACATTAGAACGTTGATATAACCATAATGTAAATATCGACAAAGCAATCAAAACCAACAACAACACATAATACAATATGCTTGGTTTATGTTTATGTTCATCAACAACCGGTGCATTTACCACAGGCGCATTTGCCACAATGGGCGAAGCAGGGCGCACTAAGTTTTCTGTTCCATTTTTTACAACCGGCGCAACAATAGACGCAGATTCATCAACAGGTGATTCCACAACCGGTGTCACATTTATTGGCGCAACATTTTGATCCGCCGGTGCTGGCGCCACAATTTCATTATTTGACTGTTCTGGTACCGGTGTGACATTTAATGGTGCCGCATCGTGACGTTCCATATCAACATCATCATCTTCTTCGTCTAAACTTTCGAATATTTCATCTAACTGTGCAGCATCATCGGCATTATCACTTTCTGTGGGCACATCAACCGTATCCGCAACAGGTTTTGGTGGTTCCAATGAAATCGTATTTTTTTCTGGCAAATTATCGTTTGATTTTTCAAATGTATCCTGAACCGGTTCATATTCTGGAACCGCACCAGTTTTTTCTTCTGTGCCGTCATCGTTATCGTATGTGACAGATAAATCCTGTTGTGCATTATTATCAAAATTGACCGCCATATCATCAAAACTAATTGGTTTAAAAGCAATCTTTTCATCAATGATATTTGGGTCTTTATCAAACAAAGGTTTTACATCTTCATTGTCTGCATCGGCATCATCGATTGCATCGTCAAAATCATCATCTAAATCATCTGCGATATCATCAACTTGCACATCGGCATCATCATCAATATCTTTTGGCAAATCTTCTTCTGTTGGTTCTGTTTTTTCTTTTTTAACAGGCACCGCAGATTCAACAGTTTTAAATTTTTTATCATCAACATTGGATACCAAATCCAACACAGCCTGGGCCGCTGCAATATCATCTGTGGCAACCAATAACCGTTTATTCGCGTTTTCCAAACGTTTTTTTGCGCGTTCCAATTTTCCAGTCAAGGCATCTAATTGTGCCTCGGCACGTAAAATTTTTGCCGCCGATTGTTTTGTCGGTTCGCGACCAATACCGCGCCGCAGATTTGTAATTTTGGCACGAACCGCTTTTATTTTAGCCTGTAATTCAATAATAACATCACCGGTCCGTTCAATTGTTTCACGCGCATTATCCGCCACAGATGTTGCCGCCGCCAAACGTTCTGTTGCAGAACGATGTGCAGATATTTCGCGAAAATCATGCAAATCACGCAAAGCCCGATTGACATCATCACCATCATCGTATGCGCGAATTAAATTATCATAAACAACCAAGCCATCATATTCGATATCTAACTTTTGATATTTATTATCTTTCTTGGGGCGAACAGTTTCCAAATCGACATTATAATCATTAACCAACACATCGTCCCATTTGCGATTTCCGCGTGCCGCCATAACCAACAAAACATTTGGTTTTATTTTGTCAATCGTAGAATCCAAAACAAAAACCAATTTATTTTGAGCATCATAAAAAGCCCGCAACAAATTGCCTTTTATATTATAATCTTTGGATTTCAAAAGTGATGTGTGTTTCTTCTCGCTTGGCATTTTATCCCCCAAATGTAATTTTTATTTCTTTTTAGGTGCGGTAAATTGATATGCCTGACGGCAATGTTCATAACAATACGGTTTTCCAACAAACACAGTTTCACCGCAAAAATGAAAATCTTCGGAATCCGGATCACCAATCGGCCAACGACATTGATTTGGTTTCAAAGCCGCCATTTCCAACGCATGTTGAATAATCCGTTGATGCAAAGCCAAATTCGCATTACCCGGACGCGATGTATCCAATGCACGTGGCAAACGTTTAACCGGTGTTTTTGGTTCAGCCGCCGTGGCATTTTTTTTGATGGCCTTGCTGTCCGCCGCAGTCTTGGATTTGGTTGCAGCAACCTTTTTAGGTGTTTCTTTGACCGATTTTTTTGTAGCCTTGGGCATAACCACAGGTTTCACAGGCGCGATTTTCTTGGCAACAGATAATTTTGATTTCTTTGCTGTTGTCTTTGTCGCGGTCGCCTTTTCTGGTGTTTTCTTGGTTGTTCCTGTTGTGGCCTTTAAATTCCAACCCAAACGATTTAATTTACCAACGACAGCATTTTTACTCATATCCAAACGCTTGCCGATTTCAGATGTTGATAACCCTTTGCCCAATAGAGCTTTTAACTTTTTTAATTTATTATCGTCCCAACCTGTAGCCATCTTATAAAATCCTTGTTTTAATTGATATCATGATTGTATCATAGTTCCGAATCGAAAGGCAAGGGGGAAATCATGTTTTTTTACACTTTTTTTATAATGTTATTATTGGCGGCATGTTTTTGTGTTTGGCGTATATCTGTGGCGGATTTCAGGCGCAGAATCATACCAGATGCCTATTTATTTCCATTATTATTGATTGGTTTAATAATTATTCACTTTTTTCCTTGGGTTTGCACAACC
>Ga0247609_10006352_pt1 | contig 11396 bp, 2 predicted proteins | sample 172DNAGHGlowgp2_FD_193487 | JGI IMG/M metagenome (GOLD analysis project Ga0247609, IMG submission 193487) | Sheep rumen microbial communities from Palmerston North, Manawatu-Wanganui, New Zealand - 1728 DNA GHGlow gp2 | ecosystem: Host-associated > Mammals > Digestive system > Stomach > Rumen ... | reverse complement strand
ACAATTTAAAAGGGGGTTTGGGGATTGGGGATTGGGGATTGGGGATTGGGGATTGGGCCCAATCCCCAATCCCCAATCCCCAATCCCCAATCCCCAATCCCCAATCCCCATTTTTCAAAATTTTTAAAATGATATTTTTATAATTATTTCGAGAATTTTAAATTATTTAAAGATTTATTACTAATAAATTTAAAATTAATTATCTGTAATATTTGCTATATTTTCGATAACATATTTCATTTTTTCACAAAGTGTTTTTTTCGAATTATACTTTGGTAAATCTAATGTACTAAAACAAGTATGAGAAGCAGGAAGTTTATTATTTTCATCAATTAAATGTATTACATGCTTATAATCTGATTTTGGCAATCTACTTCTACCAGAAACAAATTTTAAATATTTAAATTTATCCTCTTCTTTACAATTTCTTAACCATTCCCAAAACCATTGAATAACTTTTTCATTATTATCGCATTGAGTATGCTTTTTAAAATCTTCAATATCAAATATAGATTCACCACAAACAATTTTTTCCAATTGTACCCAATTTAATATTTGCAATATATTTTTTCCTATACCAGAAAATAATCCATCTCTCATGAATTTTATTTGATTATTTAATTCTTCTATTAACTTTGATTGAGCCAATTCAATATATAATTCAGCATTTTCTAATGTTACCTTAATATTTTGACCATTTTCAATTAATTCTATATCTTTTTCACCACAATTTTTAATAATAAAATTCAAATCAAAAGATTCTATAAAATCTTTATCTTTTTTAGATAATCCTTTTTGTAAATTTTCTATTATATTATAAACATTTATATCAATTGTTTCATATTCCTTAAAAGTAATTTTATTATCTAATAAGCCTTTCCAAATTATAGGATGGAAATTTAAATTAAATGTTTCACCAGATGAAATTGCCAAAATCATTAATTTACCAATAAATTGGAAAGCTTTTCTATACTTATTATTATTGGCATTAGGATTAATTATATATCTATCTCTTAATTCACCTATATTTTCTTTATTATTTGGAGTTTTAATGAATAATTCAATATAATTTGATTGTAAATCATCGCATATATCAGATAAAATTTCATGATAAGGACCTCCAGCATCAATTGCCCTTTCTCCTTTTAAATTAACTTCAAATAATTTTTGTCCTTTGTCTCTGAAAAATTTTTTTCCACTTAAATCACCTAAAATATTTAATAATTGTCCAAATATAGTTTCATTTAAATGAATATCGGGAATTTTATTTTCATTATATTTATCTTTAAAATTAGATGCCTTAAATCTATCAATACTGATTCTTCTACTATATTGATCATAATTATTATAATTATTATAATTATTCATATTTAATAAAATTGTATAAAAATATTGAACTCTTAAATCATCATTTAAATATATAATATTTCTTTCTATAATTTTTTGGATGAATCCCTCAGCTTTTAAGGAATTATTTATATTTATAAAGTTTATTATTTTATCTTCAATTAAAGATATTCTTGTCTTTAAATAATTAAATAAAATCTTTCCCTCATTTTTTTCATTATTTAAAAAAAATAAAAGTAAGTCATTTAGTTCAGACTTATCTTTCAAATATGCTATTAATTCATTGTAATCAATATCCTTAGTTTTAATCTCTCCTTTTTTCATTCCATCAAATGCCTTTATTAAATCTTTTATATTTTTTTCAGAAAAAGAATTGAATAAATTCATAAATTTATCTAAATTTTCAGAAATATAAATTTTTTGCATTTCAGCCATACTATAATCAATATTTTCTTCTGATTGTCTTTGAATAACATAACTTATTGATATTTTAACTTTATTTGGAATTTCCTTATTTATATCATCTTTCTTTCCAATTTCTCCAATTATTTCAGTCTCATCAAAACATAAACAGTATGCTCTTTCTTTTCCTATTATTAATTTTATTGGAATAATTCTTGAATTTTTATCTTTTATATTATATAAATTTAATTCTTTAAGAATTAAAGTGGAAGTTTCTTCTTTATTATCTAATATGTATAATTTTTTGATATAGTTTCCAATTTCCAATTTTCTACCAATAGCATATAAGCAATCATGATTCAAAGAAATTTTATCAATAATAATTTTATTATTTACTTCATTTTTATTTATTAATTGAGGGAATTCAATTGTTGTTGTTCCATAATTAGTTCTAAATTTCGCTCCCCAAATATATAATTTTCCACATGAAGTTAATGCAGCAGAATTACCTTGAAAAGTACATACTTGTTTAAAATCTAAATTATCATCTATCTTAATTTCCGTTAATTTTGAAATATAGTTGAAACAGTTATTTTTAATTCCACATTGATATTTATCATTATTTCCTTTAGCAAATAATATTCCCTTGCCCTTCTTATTTTGAGCAATACATATAACATAATTATATCCACAAACACAACTTAAGAATTTTTTGGTATTTTCAGGAGGAAAGTATTTTTTAATTTCATTTTTCTTTTCATATAAATTTCCATCTTCTCCAATCATATAACATGAATTATAGTCTGCAGATATATTGACTATCTTTACATCAGGGATTAATATAGGAGAATTCAAATTCTCTTTTATTTCTCTATTTAGCCATTGATATTTATTTCTATTTTTATCCAATAAATAAATGCATTCATTCTTATTACTTGCAAAAGAAGAACAATTACCTATTCCATCAAAAAATCTGACTAACATACCATCTTTGATATTAAAATTTTCTGTATTTTTCTCAAATTTCAAATTTGTTTCAAATTCATCAGAAGAATTTTTTTGCTCAATAAAACTATAAATATTATTATCTTCTTCTGACAATAATAAATATTTATCACCATCATAACTTATATTCCAAGAATATTTAGGTATATCTTCATATTTTATTATCTGATTTAAATCTTCCTGAATTGTCTTTTTATTGGCATTTATAACATCTAAAATTCTTTCTAATTTACTGCTTGTTTTTTTATTTTTAATTGAATATAAACTTGTATTTATATTTTTCAATGGAATTAAATATATATTTTTATTTACTCTTAATTTATAAGCATTATCATAACCTGAAAGCGTATTTAAATCAATTATATCTTGAAAATAATACTTTTTAGTTTTTTCGTCAAAGCAAAATATGGCTATTTTATTATAAATTTGTTCAATATCATTATTTATATTTTGTTCTTTTTTAAATTCTATATCATATAAATCAGATTTATTTTTGAATTGAAATTCATTAAAACTATTTGTAATCATTTCAAAAATTAAATTATTACATTCCTCTTTTTTTTTATCAATATTTGATATATGCTTTTCTATGAGATAATAATTAAATGCCATAGTTTCTTTATAATCATTTTTATCATTATTTTTATTCATAGTAAGTATTTTACATTGTTTATAATATTTAAATAAATTATTATTATTCTTATTTATCATATAATTGAAAAATTTAGTATATTTTTTTCGATAAAATAAAATTAAGCAAAGATCAAAATATTTGAATATAAATTCAATTAATAAAGCTGTTTTCTTGGACATTTTTTTTGATTCATAACCCGGAAGTATATCCAATGTAGTTCTACTATTACTTTTAAAATATTCATCAAAATTTAAATTAATTTTAATTAATTTTTCTAAAGTTTCATCAAAAATATTAGAGGTATTAAATTTATCATCAATACTTTTCTCATTGATATTATTTTTGAATATACCACAATAATAATTATATATAATATTTATTATTTTAGATAAAGTTAAAACTTCATAATTGTCTCTAGAATTATTTGAATTATTTATGGATCCTTCTTTTTGGCAAAATAATTTAATAATAATATTGAAATAGAAGTCCATAAAATATTCATTATTATTATCTTTAGTTATAATCTCTAATAAAAATAATAGCTTATCATATAAAATGTCTGGGCATAAACTATATTTTAGTAATAATTTTTGTTTATTATTTTAATGTCTAAGGTTAAAATCATCTATATTAAAAAAATTTTGTCGTAAATTGGCCTTTTCTATATTTTTAAAAAAATTTAATATCAATTTATTATCTAATATACTTTTCCCATTTTCGTCCAATAATTTCTTAAAAAAAGATGGAATTTTTTCTTTTAATAATTCACTTGATATATTATATTTTAAATTAAAATAATATTCTAAGCATAAAATTTCATATATATTAGCAATATTATCAATATCTTTAAATATATTTTCTATTTCAGATAGATTAATTGAATTTAAATTTAGAATATCAAAAAGAAGTCTTTCACTCAATTTAATATTCAAAATAATAAATAAATTTTTGTATTCGTTTTTTAATTCCTTGTATAAATTATTACGATTATTTTCATATTTTGTTAATTTTTCATTTTTTTCATTTCTAGACCATAAATATTCTCTTATAAATTGTATTTCCTCTTTTTCATCTCTTCCATGGGCAAAATCACATCTATTACCAAGATCACAATTTCCATACTTATAATTTCTACATAATTTTGTCTTATAAACGGGATTGTTTTTTATTTTATTTAATTTATTTTTTGGCATTGCTTTTATTATATTTTCAATAGGAGTATTTTCTTCTTGTTTTTTTGAATTTTTATTCAATCTTAATTTAAAAATTGTAAATATATTATAATTATCCTTTTTATTAGATTGATTATTTTTATGAACAAATATATTTTCATACCCTTGTCCTCTTACAAAAAATTCAATTATTTTTTGATATATACTTTTATCAATTATATAAATAGGAATACCATAATTCTCTAGGAAATTGCATAAATTCTTCTGATCTATATTATTTGATATTTCATTTACTATTATAACTCTAATTTTATTTAAATTTAATTTTACTTGTTCTGTAATATCTTTTAAGTCACTATCTTTTGATAATGTTTGAGTAAACAATATTGAGTTGTCATTAATTATTTTATATATATTATCATTTTCAGCTTTAAAAAATGATAAATTTGATAATTTATATGTTTCCTCATACATTCTTTTGATTTTATCATTTTCTTCATTTAAATATTCTATAATAATTGGAAGCATTAAATATGCTTCAAAATTTTTATTAATAATGTGATTTCTATTTATTTTTAAAATTCTATCTTTAATAGAATAATTAAATAATGAGAATAAAGAATCATTATTATCCTCTAAATCTATATTTTTATTTTGTAAATCATATATGTTAAAATATTTATTTATTTCTTTTTCAATAAATTCTAATGACATGAAAGGATAATTATCTTCTTCTGATTTGTTTTTATCATAAAAATTCCAAAGATATTTAATTAATAATATTAAATCATCTTTTTTAATATATTTTATTAATTGCGAAAATGATTTTAGCATTAAATATAATTCTATTAAATTTAATTCATTATTAGCTAGTTTTTTTATTATTATATCTATTATTAATTTATAATTATTTTCGAAGAATTTTTTTTTAAATCTACTTTCAGCATTTATCATTTCTAATTCATTAATATTTTTGAGCTCGATATTTGATACATTGTAAAAATCTAACTGCTCTGAATCCTTCATAATTATTAATGCATTATTAAACTTATTATTTTTATTATATGAATCATAAAGAAATGAAGAATCATTAAGTGAATTAAATAAATTTTTATTATTATACCTTTCAAAGGTATAATTTAAATCATCATAATTTTTATCGCCTAAAAAGCAAATAATTGTACCAATTTTTATTGGGTTATTATTTTCTTTATTAAATAAAGCGATATTTTCAAAATTATTTGAATTATTTTCTGATTTAATAATGAATTGATTTTCACTCAAATTAATAAGATTATCACTATAAAATAATACTTTTAATGTATTTTCATTATTAATTAATTTTTGAATATTTTTATCATCTTTTTCTAATTCAAATATTTTATTAAGACAAATAAATGATAAATTAATATAATATTTGTAAATAATTATATCTATATTTTTATTTTTATTATCATCTTTTAATTGCCTTATTAACTTGTCAAATAAAAAATTAAGTATATTTTCATTTTCCAAAATTGGTAAGAATGTTGATAATTCTTCAAGATTAAAATCTTCTATTTTTTCAATAATTTGACATAATAATTTTATCATTATTAATCTGGTATAAATTCTTGCTTTAGTATTAAAATTTTTTTCACTATTATTAATATCAAGAGATATTTCCAATATTTTTTTTATAATATTTGGATAATTATTTAATATATAATCTAAAAAAATATCTGAGTTATTAAATATTTTATAAAAAAATAATATTAAATCATCATAAAAAATACATTCAGGATTAATATCAACAAAATATGTCATTATTTTTTCGAATACTCTTTTAAAATCTATTTCTAATATAGTTGAAGGATTTCTTTCAAGTGATAAATTAATTTTATTTTCATTTTGAAATTTCAAAATATTTTTTATTATATTCATTATTTGATATATTAAAATTTTGAAAACTTCAAATTTGTGTTCAACATTTTTTTTTTCATTATAATATTTAATATTATAATTATTATTATTTTCAAAATTAAATAAATAATCCTTATTATCGATTTTTTTTTCAACTTTTAAATCTTCGAATATTTCCATCATTTCTGATAATATAGAAAAGTTTCTTTTTTTAATTCTCCAAATTAAACTTTCAGTTAAAGAAATTTTAGTTATAATTGAATATTTATTTTGCTTATTAATTGTTTTATCTAATAATATTTTCAAAAATAAATGGAATTTATATTTCAATTTTTCTATATTATAGTAATCAGCTCCATATATATTATCAAAAATTGAATTTAATATATTATAAGAATGCCTCATTTTTTTACAAATGAAATTTAATATAAGAATGATATTGCTTTCATCATTTATATATATAAGTAAATTATTAATAATTGATAATTCAATTAATTTAATTTGTGAATTAATATTTTGAAGTTGTGAATTTTGAATTATTTCATTAATTCCAATATTATAATTATCAATTACCTCTATTAAATTTTTTATAATTATAGTATTAGGTTTTATAGCATAATCATCACATGGAATTATATAATCAAATAAAAAATTTATTTTCTCATTATTATCATTAAAAAATTTTTTATTTTCTTCTTCAAAATTTAAGTCTTTGAAATTGCTTTTATGCTTATGATATATACTTTTAATTTTCGCACTTTCTTCATAAAAAGAATAAAATATTGAATAATTATCTAATAATCTAATTTTATTAATATTTTTTTTAATATCTTCTATTGTTTCTATTTTCATTTTCTCAATTTGTTCAGTAAAATTATTTAAATGACTAAAATAATTATAATATTTGATACCAAATAAAAATATTTTATTAATTAATTCATTTAAATCTTTATTCCTATTCATTTGATTCATATTAAAGTTATTTTTTGATAAATCAGATTCAAAAATTTTGAAAATTTTATTATATTTTTCTATATTTGATATATTAATGATTTTTTTGTTTTCTTTAGGAATATTTTTTGTTGTATTTTCATATTTTTTAAAATCAAATTTAGTTTCTCCAATTTCTTTATTAATTATATTAAATTTTGTGAGTAAGTCATCATTTAATTTATTAAAATTTTCCTTAGAACCAATTATTTCATATAATTCTTCTAATAATTTATTTGTTTTATCAATAAATTGAGATTGAGATATAATATTATTTGTTATAGAAATATTTTTAGTAAATGATAAAAATTTAAAAATTTCTAATTGAAATATTTTCCTTTGGTTTTTTATTATTCTATCACTGTTGTATTTTTCTATTTTATTATTGAAATCTTCAAATAAAAATAATAAATATTGAATAATACATTTTTCAATTAATGAAATTATTTTATTATCTTTATTATTTTTGTATAAGTTATAAAGCTTTTCATTTTTTAAAGGAATTATATTTATTATAAATTCATTCCTATTCCTCTGAGAATTCATAGATCTTATATCAATATCTAATTCTTCAACTTTATTATATATTTGTTCTTTTTCATGCAAAAATTTAGCTCTAATGGTGCTATTTTCAGTTATTATTTGAATTATTAATGAATTATTAAGTTCTTTTAAATCTTTATCAGATATAAGATTTGTTTTAATAATTAGATCTTTAGAATCTTTTAAATTAATATGAATTCTTTTGTTATCATCATAATATCTTAAATTAAAATTTTCTCCATCCTCAATATATAATGAATTATTTATTATTTCTATTACATTATCCATATCAAATAAATCATTATAATAAATATTTTTTTTATCTAATATTAATAGAGTTTTATATAGTGGTATTATATATTCATTTAGACCTAAAATAATTTTATTTGTTAGAAGATATTCAATTATTAAAAAAAAAGATCTAAAAATAAAGCTATTATAAAGAAATGAAAAATTATCTAAATTACTAGTATTGTTTTTAGTATTGCTTTGATACATTTTAAATAATTCATTTATATTTTCTGATAAACATGGCAATAAATTTATTAATTCTCTCTTATTATATTTAACTCCTTTATATAGAGATTCTGAGGCATTAATCATTAATTGTTTCCATAAATAATAATTAGATATATCTAAATTCTCCTTTTGAAACAAATCCATCAAATAATTTTTTTCTAATTTTATTATATATTCAAATAATTCACTTGATTTTTTCATACTATTTTGCTTCATTAATAGTTCAATTAATAAAAATTTAGATTTTTTTGATATTGTTTGATAATTTTCATCAAAAATATATTTAATTTCGTCTATTTCAACAATAGTATTATTATTAATATATTGTAAAATTTCCATAATTTCATTCAATAATTTTTTTAGAGAAATTTTATTCATTCCATTTATACTATTTAAAATTAATTTTTTGAAAAATGGAATTATTTTTTGTAGCATTTCTTCTTTAAATATTTCAAAATTATAGAATGAACATATCATTTGTTTTAATATAATGATATAATTAAATGTGCTATTATCATCTATATTCTCTATTATATTTTCAATTATTGAATATAAAATATTTTTATCAAAATTACAACATAATGAAAATGGATTTTTTATTAAATTTTTTTCCTTTTCTGCATTTATCAGCTCAAAATTTCCACATAAATTTAAATATGAAGAATATTCTTGAATCAAATATTCATATAAATTATCTGAATAATCATAATTGCTAATTTTTGTATTAAAAGGTAATAGTGATATACCTTTATCTATAAAATTATTAAAATTATTAGAAGTCATATCATAGTAGATTTCATTTATATCAATTTTTATAATAATAAATATTCCTTCATTATAAGAAATTTTCAATGATTTATCATTATCTGATTTATTTTGCATTTCATATATATTTAAAAGATAATTATTATTTTTTTGTATTATTAATTTTTCAATAAATTTCTTCTTGTTTGTTTTATTATTTAATATGAATAAATTTTTAACACATAAAGAATTATACATTTCATAAGATGATATATCTTTTATTTCAGTATAATAAAGTAGATTATTTTCATATAATCTAAAAGAACAATTTATATAAATTTGACCTAAATTAAAATTTCTTTTAATTATAAATATTTTATTATTGTCAGAAGTACAATATAAGTATTTATTTATTATCAATATATAAATTTTTTGGAGTAAAATTCTTTAATTTGATTTCACCTTCCTTTACTAAGTTCAAAAAATATTTTTTAAATATTTTATATTTTATAGAATATTCTTCCCCATTATTAATTATATAAAACAAATAAATAAATTCATTTTTTATTGAAAAATTAATATCTATAATAATAATATTTAAATTTTTTTCTTCTTGTTCATTTAGCAAATTGATTTTTCCTATATCAATAATATTTTTATTTATTAAATCTATTTTTAAATAATAATAAAAATGAAATTCAATTTTTTCTTCATTTAAATTATTTTCATTTTTAACTCCAAAAAAAATTAAAATATAATTATCATAATTTAAAGTTATATAACCATCTAAATTTTGAATTTCATTTAAATCATTTTTGATTATTCCTCGTTCTAATAATGGTTTCTTAAATCTCTTATTAATAACTTATTAACATTTCTATCTAATTGCTCAAAATCAAAACAATTATTAGGAATAAAATGTATTTGATCTTTATTTGAATTTAATTGATTAAAATCTAAATTATCCTTATTTTGTTTTAATAATTGAATTATGTAGAATAATAATTTTGTGGACTTAAATGATTTTAATATATCTATACATATATTAGAAAAAGAAGTTAAATTCTTTATATTTTTTTTTGCTATAAATTTATTTTCTATTATTTTGAGTATAGAAATTAAATTTTTTTCAATAAAATTAAATTGAATTAGTCCTAAAGATTCCATATCAATAGCATTTACACGAAATTTTTCTTTTAATTCCTCCAAAAAAACTAAAATTTTTCCTTCATCTATTTCTTGTTCTGTATATAAAAATGAGCCTTCATCCATTTTTATTCCAATTAAATTCGCATTCTTTAATGCCTTTATATTTGCCTCATTATTATTTTTAATTATGCTTGCTTTTGGACAAAAACTATTATTAAAATTACTAAGTTTGTTTATTTTGGTTTTAGTATTCAAATCTAAATTTGAAATTGATATAATCTGTTTAAATCTTTCATTTTGAGCAGTTAAAAAATTTTCACAATCTAAATTTCTATAAAAATCAAATTTAATATCTTCTTCTAAACAACTTTTATAATGTAATAATGATTCTGGAGATGAAAAATAATATATTAATTTTTCCTTTAATTCATTAATATTTCTTTTATGCAAATCTATTATTGATAATTTATTTTTGCTTTCCTCTTGACTTTCAGAATTGGAATTTGCTATCTGAGGAGTGGATAATAAATATTCCAAAGATTTTGAATTTATATTATTTTCTTGAGCTAAATAATTATTATTTCTTGAATTATATAATTCATTCTCTTCAATTTCATTATAATAAGCGGGATTGAATCTTCTATGTGGAATGAAAGAAGTTGCATTGATTCCTAACCTCCTTAATAGCATTATAAAAGATTGATTTATTCTTTTATGAAATAATTTAAATAATAATAACAAAAAATAGAAATTAAAAAGAAAATTGAAATAATAATTTTATTTTCATGGGGATTGGGGATTGGGAATTGGGCCCAATCCCCAATCCCCAATCCCCAATCCCCAATCCCCAATCCCCAATCCCCAGTTAATAATTATCATTTATGATTTAAAAAATATTTTTCATTTATAAAAATGTAAATTTAAATACATAAATAAATATTTTCTAATAACAATAAATGTGTTTTATCTTTTTTAGTTGTTGTAATATG
>Ga0247609_10006351_pt1 | contig 11398 bp, 7 predicted proteins | sample 172DNAGHGlowgp2_FD_193487 | JGI IMG/M metagenome (GOLD analysis project Ga0247609, IMG submission 193487) | Sheep rumen microbial communities from Palmerston North, Manawatu-Wanganui, New Zealand - 1728 DNA GHGlow gp2 | ecosystem: Host-associated > Mammals > Digestive system > Stomach > Rumen ... | reverse complement strand
GGTTATTTTTCGGTTCCTTAAAGTGACACGAGTTTACTTAGCATGGTACATCATAGTCTGAATTATTCTGCTGCTTACTCCATTATCCTTCAAATGTTTTATGGCCTCAGCACTCATATCAAACTTCACACCTGTTGCTAATAACACTTTGCTGTGAATGATCTCTTCCGATATCCCTGCCTTTACCAAATCGATTACCCCTTGATTATTAAGCGACCTATCGAACTCACTATGGTACATCATCGTCTGAATTATCCTCTCACTCACACCATTATCTTGCAGATCCAGAATGGCGGGTAAACTAGTATCATATTTAATGCCGGTAGATAGAAGGACTTTTTGGTGAATGGTCTCTTCATCTATTCCGCTGTTCACCATATCGATAACGCCCTGATTAGCCTTATAACGTTTATAATTGGTGGATATCGGTTTAGAGATTGACTTTGTATTCTGGGCTTTAACTTGGACCTGATTACCACTTTTAGCATAAACCATCTCTTCGATAATTGCATTGCTCACGTTATTATCTACAAGAACACGTAATGCAGACACACTAGTATCAAACGTATTCTTGTCAGTCGAGATCTTTGCAATAATAACGTCATCTGATAAACCCATTTTGACCATATCGATGATGGCCTGATTATCTAATACTTCCTCTTGGGCAAATGAGCAGAAGAAGAGCAAAGACGAAATAATAGCGAATAGTATCCTTTTCATTGCGTTAACTTTATTTTAGAGCGTTTGTTGGTGTAGTATTAGTCATCTAGAAAACTACCAATACCATCATCATCGTCATTAAAATCCTCATCTCTATCAAACATCATATCGAGAGCATCTTCAAAAGAGTTTCGTGACATCTGCTCGAACAGTTCTGGATTCTCCTGATAAGCTTCATATTCCTCATCAGTAAGGTCAAATATGGTTCTATTATCTTTTTTAGCCATAAGAAGAAATTTTTTAGACGACACAAAGATATAGATTATTTTTCTATTTTCGTATCTTTTTATTGATTCATTGGCCTATAGTAATCTGATAAAACTTGACTTTCAACAAACGGGTGGAATGGTATTGTTGTTCCTTTTTATTTAGGTGTCCTTTTTTTTGCTGTTTTTATATACCTATGCAAATTTTCTAATAAAAAATGGACAGGTAGAGGATAGAGAAGGAGATAGAGAAGGAAAAGAACAGTGCACCTGAAGGGTGCACTCCATCCGAAACAAGAGAGGGGGACGGACGGGGCGGGAGGCGAGGCGACAGCAGGTGGGTCTCTCTACTTACGGATGGGGTGAGCGTTAGCGAGCCGTTCCTTATTAGTCACCAGTACTTTTTAACCGTGCGACAACCGACCATGCCACTATGTGACCACATCCCTCCAACTACACGTGTTTGATGAAAGTATCCGTAATGAGCTTTCTTTGGATTGTTGGTAGGCTTGTTATCCTCAGTAAGCATGAATTTCCTTCCGTCTTTCAAGAAAAGAATAGGTTCATTGGTATTGACTGTTATAATTTTATCATATTCGCAACCGGTAAAAATATCGACGTCTGACAGACATCCGAATTTTTTGCCCAACTTAACTTTGACAAAGTTAAAGCGAAAATTGTAGGTTATGCGGTCATATTGAGGTGGAAGAATCTCTTTTCCACTTTTGCTGTACACGCCATATTTTCCATTAATGTTCACAATATAATGTGAGCCGCCTTTAGACTCTTTAACAGAGAGGATTTCTTCATCACTCACATTCAATTCTGTCATGAGATATTCTCTCATTCTATCTTCACCATTTTGATATTCCATAATAAATTATATTAGATTTAAAATTAGTAATACGCTTCAAGCGATTATAATGCTTGCTTTTTATGTGCAAAGGAAATGGCTCATTATTTTCATTTGCTAAATGTTTTGACCTAAATGTTTATTCAAACGAAATCTGACCAGAACCTATCAGAGAGAAATTCTCAGCAGTCATATTATTGATATGCAGTGTTCCAGCTGCAACCTTATTACCACGTCCATATTTAAATTCATCACTGGTGCCAACGAGGTATGCGGTTTCATTGTTTTTGCTTTTATAGATGAAACTTTCTTGTTCATACTTCTCGGAAAAGCCATAGATCGCTTCGAAGAATTCTGAATTATCGGTTAAATTAGTTACTAAAAAACTATTTTCCTTGTTAATATCACCCTTCGAGTCAACATAACATCCCCGAACCTTTATTACACCGTATCTCAACACTCTTAAATCATTGACAAGTTGTTTGTCGTCTTGATTCTTTTGTTCTCTAGTTTTGCCATAGCGCCATGTAGACAAAATGGCGCAATCCTTGTTCAAGAACCAGTGCCTAGCTCGTGAAATCCCTTCAAAAAAGGGTTCCTCTATAACATCGTTTTCTTCCAACTCTTTTATTGTCCTTTCTGGAAGGGAAATAACAAAACCTTTTGTGTCCAACTTGGGTACTTCGTCTTTTCTTCCACTTACATCAAGAACTTTCTCCCTGATTTGTTGACGAGTTTCAACGTCGCTATTCAACAACTCATCTCGAAAGGCTTCCACTTTTTCATTGAGCTCAGCTAGATCGATGCTGTCATTATCAGAACTCTCCGGTATATCATACCCATTAAAGAAGTGATCTTCTTCATCAAATATTGCAGGACAAAGTGTATCATCAATATTTCTCCAAAACAAACTAACTTGATTCTGGACATCCATACATAGGTAATCTGTTAGTTGAGTTTGCTGTGGGTCTTCAAAATCAGGATATCGTTCTTTCACTTCTTTGTAACTTAAAGCATATGAATACTCTAATTCCTGATACATATCTATAATACGAACAATGGAGATTTCTCCATCGGTATAAACAACAGTACCTCTTGCTGTAAGAGTTTCACTTAGGGGCAAATCAAGAGCCTCTAGTGCTTCATTCATTGGATCTCCTTCAGGAGCTCCAAATTCTTCGGAATATACATACTCAGATCCAACCTTTGTAAGGTTGACGTGATTCTTGCGTTTTTGTTCTTCAGTATTCATTTTTGTAAAGCATCGATAGATAATTCGTCTGCAAAAATAGAAATAATAACTCATTTTTGCAACATCTTGTAAAAATGTGCCATCTAAAGAAACGAATATTATCAAAATTAAAAAAATCACTTATGATTCTTCTATTTTTTTGCTAAGTTCATAAATTTATAAAGAAAAGTCAATTTAAGGGAACGATTTACTGGTAATCGTTCCCTTGTGTTAATTAGCTTTTGCACATCTCCTATCTTATCACCTTGCGGTGAAGCCGAGGACAGGGCGGAACTGATCCTTGCTATTGAGAAACTCTACACGGCAGAAATCTTCAAGCTCTTCAAGCGTGGCTTGCCTGCCAGTGAGTATGTAGTCAATAGTACGCTTACGGGCTATGTTCTCGATCTGACCGCCCGAGAAGTCGAACTTTGTCGCTAACCTGTGGGCGTCGTTCTCGCTCATGCCCTTGACCATTGACATCCATATCTTGGCTTTCACATCGGGCTCGGGCTTGTGAAACTCAATCTTGAACAGGAATCGGCGTTCAAAAGCGGAGTCCAGATTGGATGTAAGGTTGGTCGTGGCGATGAGGATGCCCTCAAGATTCTCAATCTCCTGCAAAATGATGTTCTGCATAGCATTATCCATCTTGTCCACCGAGTGTGTGATGTTATCGATGCGCTTGTTGATAATGCCATCAGCTTCGTTGAAGAAGAGAATGGGCGTCACGTCAGAGTTCTTGCACAGGGCACGGTAATGGGCAAATACTGCCTTGATGTTCTTCTCGCTCTCGCCAACGTATTTGTCTCGCAGGCCGGCAATGTCCACTTGGACAATGTCACGTCCCGTCAGCCGGGCAAGTTGCAGCACAGTCTCGGTCTTGCCGGTGCCCGGCGCGCCATAAAAGAGGCAGGCAAATCCAGTGCGCATACCTTCTTGCTCAAGACGCTGCTGGATCTCAGGCAGATGGTCTACGCTCAGCAAATCAACCAAACGATCAACCTGTTGCTGGTCGACTGCGTTGAAGAATAACTCCTTGGCTTTGATAGAGGTGTGGCTCTTCATAAAGCGGCTGCTTATCTCCGCTACCGGCACCTTGGACTTGCTGGGCTCGTAGGCAGCAAGCAGGTCTTCTTTAGCCTTCCTCGTGAGCACATATCGACGAGTGTTGGCGATGCCGTCTTCGTTTTTGTACTCAATGTATCCGCACCTGATCAGACAATGGTTGCCTTTCTCAAGCTGCCTGCGCATGAAGTTGCATTCAAAATCACTGGGATAATATTTGTCAATTGTTGCCAGCCACAGGCCCTCATCTTCCGAGCCAGCCCACTGGGCATAGTCAAATGCGACCATAAGCAGCAACGACTGCTCGTGGATGTCATTCAGCGTCAGCACCTGACGGCAAAGGGGGAGAGTGGAATTCGCTTTCACAAGTTGCAACATCCACCCCTCAGTCTCGCTGAAATTGACATGGTTTTCGATGTCCCTATCTACATGATGTTCCAGCTTGTCCATGAATTGCTGCTCATCCAGCCCATCAAGCTTTTCAGGAACGAAAGTTGTGTTATGGCGCAAGGCCGTGACTACGCCATGCTCTAGGGCGTAGCCTTCATACCATCCTCTGTGTTCATGGGCTCCTCGCTTGACAAGCCAACGCTTTTCGAGCAGGTTCTCTATGTCATCGGTGTAGACCATCATCGACAATCGTGAGCAGCCAACGAATTCACCCAGCTGATGCCAAGACTGCGGTTCTCCAGCCTCGACAAGTATTGCGAGAATCACGATTTGGATGTCGGTTAAGCCCAATGCTGAGCGTAAGAACTCAAGAGGGCTGTTGCACGTTTGCAAAAACTCGTTAGACAGTTTTGAACCCCTGGCCTGCTCCAGAACATAATCCAGAGCAGTGATAATGGTCCATTGTTCGGGTGCCACAATAGTGTTTTTCTCGTTGTTGCCTTCCATGTTAAAATCTGAAATGTCAATAATTGTGTCCATCGTTTAGTGATGTATGAAAAGTTTGGTAATTATGTTGTATGCCAGTACAACCCAACGGATTTACTGGAACTGATAGGGTAAAAACCAAAGCATGGTTTCACATGAACTTCGGCTATAAAAAGCCGTGCCAACCAATTAATCAAAGATCGAAGAATCATGTCACAAAGGAACGTATTTGCAGTGCAATGATTGTGCACAATAATAAATATTTGAATGTGCACGCCAAAAATAGTACTGTATTTACATTATTCGTTTTTAAGCAGAGAGCCCAAAGACATTCTTACAAACAAGAAGTTTCAATCTGTACCAACTATAACAAGCAAAATAATGTACGCAATAACCATGATGATGTAAATCAAACAATTTCTTGCGCAACCTGTCACCTTCTTCCCATGGTTATCTAATGACTGGAGCGTCTTTTCAATGATTTCGCTGTCTTTCATAATTTATACCTCCATTATTCGTGTTTCACATGATAATAATTCATAAAATAATTATTTAAAACTCTATAAATCAAATTAATTGTAATCAATTATTGTCCCAATTAATGATGGAATGTTCAAAATGAGGGCATGCCAATTTGAAGTGACACACCCTCTTTAGCTATTGGATGGAATCAAATTCCAACAATTAGGCCGTTAACTGCATAGTAGACATACCGAGCCAAGATGTTTTGTCCACCAGATTCAAGTGCATTTGCATAGTAGTTAATTTGTCCAAAGTATTTCTTCCCAACATAGTGGTCATCTTCGGGGTTCAGAATATTCTCTTCGGCTTTACCGGGGTAAGTTTTGAAGTCAATGAGAACAGTGCCTTTATCCGTACGCCACAGCATGTCAATCTCTCCTGTGACAATTTGCCCGTCTATCTCTTGCTTGAAGGGTAACTCATGGGCTATCTGAGTTGCTGGTCCATATTTCTCGGTCAGAAAAGCGCACAACTTTTCCCATGCTGTAACCACCTGATTTGGTTTTGATATGACATCAGTCAGGCTATATTGCTCGATGATTTTGCAAACAGCATTTGGTGACTGCCCCCTATCATAAGTGCAGAAGATTTGATGTATGCATTTACCAACTTGGGTCATCATCATGTCCATGTCACCCATGAATTGCTTTGAATCAAGATTGATACGGTCATTGATCCTTTTGTTACACAATACTTCACAATTGTTATCTGCCGTTGGTAATTTGCTTGGCGAGAGATCACGTTGCTCGTATGATGTGGCAGGCTGATCAATGCGCTTGAGCCTCTTGTCAATTACTGAATCATTGCAGTAAATGCATTGTTCATCAAAATCCCCATTCAGGTCCTCAACTTGAAAATCATGTTCAAACAATCTCATAGTAGTTACATTAGCCTGAGGAGCATCAAGTTCATGGCCGATTGATGCAAACCACGCAAAAGGAGCGGTTTTATTTTGAGCAGTTAAGACCATGTGTTGGGCGGGGCGTGTCATTGCCACATAGAGCAAGCGTTTCTCTTCCTCTATGCGATTGGCTTTTGCCTTCTCATAATAATGTTCTGGATCGTTCATGATTCCTCGACGAACAATCTCAGGCACATTCTTACTTGCGCCAAATAGCCATGGGATGAGCGAAATAGTCATTTTGGGGTATAATTCATCTTGAGAAGGCCGTATTTCATAGAAAACACGCACTCCGTAATAAGCCTTTCGGATATTTTCATCCTCATTCTCAAGATTCTGGTCAAGTGACAACAAGATAACACACTTCCATTCAAGTCCCTTGCTCCCGTGCATCGTGAAAAGATGAACACCTTCAGGGTCTCCATTCACTTTCGGTTTTAAATTCTCGACATGATTAATAAAACCGTTAATTGTAGCCGGCAGAATGAGTTGCTTGCAATGCTCTTCATAGGCAAAAGCAAGGTCAATGAGTGAACGCAAAGTGGCAAAGCCCTGAATAGAGCTGTCCCATTTAAGGCTCACTCCATAAAGGTCCAAGTCCGTGATGATCTTTTGGACAAGCACACTTACAGGCAGACCGAAATAATCATCATGGCTCTTCAACTCCGCAAGGAGAGGATTATCATCCAAGAAACGTTGATTTTCCTCATGCGACTGGTCAAAACGAAGTTTCTTGTCAATAATGTTGGCAATGGTGCTACCTTCATTTGTGAGATAATCCACTTGAGCTTTGGCAAGATTGTCATCTGGATGGGCCACAAGTTGAAGCAATGCAAAAAGCAATTGCTTCTCACGGGTCTCGTTTACGTTGCCTTCGTCATAACACAATGGGATATGGTAACGGGACAATTCTTGAGCCAAAGCTTTGAAATCATTTCTGCTTCGAGCGAGGACGGCAATATCTTTCGGAAAGATTCCATCGCGGACCATCTCGGCAATGCGCTTGGCAACCTTTGTAGCACTATCTTCTTTTGAGCCTTGAGCCAGCCACAAATGAAGATTACCTTCGGTACTATTTTCCGTTGAACATTTGAGCCTGACCTCTTCTTCGGCAAGCTGACTGGCAAATGCGGGAACAAACACCTCATTTGCCACCTCAACAATGTTTCTCTCAGAACGATATGAAGTGTCTAACGGCTGCGCCATTCGGCAACCGTTTTCGCCAGACCTAATCTTGTCGGTTATAGCTTTCACAAGTTCAATGTCTGAACCCCGAAAGCCATAAATGGATTGTTTATAATCTCCTACCCAATAGCTGTGCTCCATCAAGTCTGACAGTTTGTCAAATATTTTTACTTGAATGGGCGAGCAATCCTGGAACTCATCAACAAAGAGGAATTTGTAAGACTCACGGATCTCTTGCTGAACATCGGGAATATCAAGAAGTTGAAGCATATATTTCTCCATATCATCATAATCGATGACATGGTTGTCTCTCTTGTATTTTGCATACAAGTTACGCCATCTTTCTGCCAGGCCGAAAAGAGTGTCGATATATTCATTCTGGACATCATTAATGGTTTTGGTTGCGAAATACTGTTCAACAAATGCAGATGCGGCATCGCATGCCCTGAATTTAACATGATCAGCAATTATGTCATTTAATCGCAGCCATTCGTCTTCAGTTAATGGATAACGTAGAGTTGAATAATGCTGTATCTGATCTGCGAGTGCATTCAGACGTATTGCTTTCTCTTGCCTTTTTTCCTCATTTCGAGGTCTAAAGTCATTTATTGCCTTACATAACTCATTCAGCACATTGATGACATTAGCTTCTGAAGGCACAACGGTTTCGGAATAGTATAGTCCCACCTGTTTTTTTGAGAAGATTCTGCTCGCATCGAAATCTGAGATGTCAAACGTCTCGGCTTTCTTGATAATGTCTGTCAGATCCCTTTTCCAAAAACCATAATCAGGCAACTTGGGGCTCGAAGGGTCATTGGGATCTAAAGAACTAACCACTTCAAACTGGTCTCGGAAGGCATTGAGCTTTCTGATTTCCTCATTGGTAGGCAGACCTGCCAATGATTGACCAATGAAGAAATCTCGGGACTCATCACTGATGACATTTAAAGCCGGGCTCAAATTTATAGCATACCAATACTTTTTGACAAACAACAAGCAGATGGAGTGGACAGTTCCGATCCGAGCCAAGTCAAGACGGCTGGCTTCATTGTAAAGGCCTTCACTATAAAGCACACCTTTAGCCCGCTCGCGGAATTCATGAGCGGCTTTAATGGTGAATGTGGTAAGTATTACTTGCTCTGGGTTAACCTTTTCCAAATCAGTACGCACACCATCTTTGTCAATGGTATACCCCTTAATATGGTCCGAAAGCAAGTGGGTAAGCCTATAGGTCTTTCCGGTTCCTGCACCAGCACTGATATAAGTTACGTTTTTCATTAGTCTTGACTTTTAAAGAATTTGTAATTACTGAAAAGATTTGACGCCTTTTGACGGTTTGAAAGTGTCAAAGGAAGAAGACCCTTATTCTCCGTGTCTAAGAAGTAAGGAAGTTGATAGTTGGCCGCACCTCTTCCATTTTGAGATGGTTTGATTACCAAATCTTCAGCCATCTCAATATAGCCTTCTGAGATTTGACCTATGCGGTATTTATAGCTATTAACTATTTGGCTAAATACATCTGCGTTCTCGTTCTCCTTGATTTCAACTTGCTTGCAATGGTTTCCAACAAAGGGTAAAGTGCTGAAAAGGTGGTTCTGAGGCATAGCGAAATACGCCACACCTGCAACCCCGTCCATGGATTCCTCCAACATTCGCTTATAGAGTGCTAGCTGAACGGAATGATTTTCCTCCAAAAGCTTCTTGTGCTTGCTGTTGGAACGGGTCCATTTCAGATCAAAGATATAGTTATTACCTTCATCATCAGCTAAAATCATATCGATGACACCCTTGGCCAGCACAGGCACGGTTTGGCCGCTCTCGCCATCATTAGTGTGGCCTAGGCCTATGTCCTCAAGTAATTCTTTCTCGCATGTAAGAACCTTCAAGCCATTCTTCTGAATGACATCAATGAGGACGAGGATGGATTCCTTCAGTTTTTCGTGGAGAATCTGGGCCTCCACCCTGTTCTCATCCATCAACAAGATAGCACCAGTCGCCAAAATCTGCTTGTTGAACGCAGAAGCGAACTCGTTATCATAACGATTTTTCAGCTCCTTGAATCCGACACTGCTTTCGCCTTCTCTTGGAGAGAACAGCTGTGCTATCACGGCATGTGCCACCAAACCTTGTGTACGACTTATGTCCTTGAGCTCCTCAATTCCACTACTCTTGATTTTTGCCAGGTATTCCATCGCATAATCAAACGGGTACTGAATTAGTTTCTCGAGAGACGTGGCACTTTCATGCTGCCTCCAGTCAATAAGTTCAGGATTGGTCAGCTCGATGTGTGTTGCATCCTTATAAACATTGTCAACTTTCTCACAGTTTTCGTAGATGTCATTCGGCAATTCTGGCAACTTAGTAATGGAATCCAGTGATTTAAATGTGTTTTCCATCATGACTAGGAACTGATGCTTCGAGAGTGGATTATTCCCGTCGCGTTCGCAGCAGACAAGAATAAGTTTGTCCGAAGTAAGCGTGAAAGCCTGCTTCAGCATCTGTTGATGATACTGAAGCTCATTTTCTTCACTCCAGAGCTCTATGCCGTGCATAGCAAGTTGTTTCTTCTCGTTAAGCGAGAGGAACGAATATCGCGGCATTGAAAGTTCTTTTGCCTGAAAATCCACCCAGATTGTTCTCTGTGCGGTATCGATAATCTGTGCAGGGGTCGCCACTACTGCCTGGCACCCTTTCTGTGCCTGGCTGACAACAGCGGGGCGTGATGAAGACAAACTGCCCATCCATTCTTTCACTTGATTGAATGGTATTTCATTTTTATCTTCAGTGTTAAGTAGCGTCCTCAGTGATTCAGCTTGGTCCACAACAGTCAATAGCTGGTCAAGGAGCACAGGTCGATTCTTTTGAGCCGTAATTGTTTTTTTAGCCCAAGAGAACAGATTGTCCACATATTCACGAATAGACTGAACATCAACCATTGTTTCCTTGTTTCCCTCGATTTCTGCAAGCGATGCATCTGATGAATCCAAGGAAGGCATGAACTTGTCAAAAATGGCCTTGAAATCATTATCCGAGTGCATTCGTTGCTGAATGAGATCCATGCAATTATCGTTATGATAACCTCCAGTGTTGATGATGGTCTTCACCAGTTCATGACGGAAGTCCCAAGGAAGTGGGTGCAAGGGAACTTGTAGCCAATCAATAAGTGTAGAGATATTAAGTGGACGAGCAAAGAGGCCCAACCCTATAATCAGAAGTTGGGATACTTGGCTTGGGACATTGTGCGCAACTGATCCTGATGTGGGTTTTCCATTTGCCGACATGAGTAAATCAAGTGCCGTATGGTTCTCATCAATCCAAACATCGGCAGAGGTGTCTTCTGCCATAGCCAAATAGTTATGGGCATCACGAAGGTCTGCAAACTTCCAGATCTGCAGCGATTCGTCATTAGGGTAAAGTTCATCCTTTACTTTTTCGCCGTTGACGATTAACTGACGAATAACAGACAAATTGTTTTCTTTGTCAGTTTCCATTGAAGGCATAATACTTACATCAACGTCTCTTTGTGTCAAGGCGTCAAGTAAAGTCTTCACTTCTGGAGGAAACAGTTTCAGTTCACATGGAATGATAATCTCAAGTGCGGGAGGTAGTTGACAACCGTCCTTTACCACCTTTATGATGTGCCACAAGCGATCTCCCAATGATGGCGCTTTGAAGTTGCTCTCAACTCCCTGGAGCACCTCAAGACGTCTTATTGGCATAGTTGATTCTGCATTCCACCCTGCCATGACAAGCATATCCCTCCATTGAAGGCAAGCTTGCGCTGTCCCCAATCCGTCTAATTCAAAGGAATTATGCAGGGGATGATTCGGGTGGCA
>Ga0247609_10006350_pt1 | contig 11398 bp, 7 predicted proteins | sample 172DNAGHGlowgp2_FD_193487 | JGI IMG/M metagenome (GOLD analysis project Ga0247609, IMG submission 193487) | Sheep rumen microbial communities from Palmerston North, Manawatu-Wanganui, New Zealand - 1728 DNA GHGlow gp2 | ecosystem: Host-associated > Mammals > Digestive system > Stomach > Rumen ... | reverse complement strand
CACCCCCCCCCCCCCACCCCCACTCCCCAACCCCCAACCCCCAACCCCCAATCCCCAATCCCCAATCCCCAATCCCCAATCCCCAATCCCCAATCCCCAATCCCCATTTTTTGATTTCATAATTTGTTGAAAATAGTTAAAAATATTTATTAATTATTATATTATTTATTTAAATAGTTTTCTTAAATCATTTGATTGATCAATTATAATTTTCTTATCTTGTTCTGTTTCAATATTTTCGAAAATACCAAATTTTTTATAAAAAAATAAAAATGCATTTTTAGTATCAGGCATTTTATTGTTAATAATACCATTAACTTTTTTAATAGATTTCTCTAATGGTGTAACTATATGATCATCATATTCATACCACCTATTATCAAAAAAATTTTTGCATACTGCTATATTATGACCTGATTTATCATTTCCAATATGTTTTATAAATCCAATCAATTCATATTTATATTTAACTTTACCAAAATTTAATTCGAAAGGAACATCAACTGGATGATTATAAAAATAATTTTCACCTATTCTTTTAAAATTAATTATAAGTATCTTTGGATAAGAGATAATTATTGATTGAGTTAGTATTTTTTTTCCTTTACAATTGGAACAATCAAAACCTTCTTCTTTTTCACTATGAAGTCTCCCAAATTCATAATATTCGATTGCCTTTTCTAAACTTAAAATACGATCATTTGTTTGTCTGACAATTGGAATATTAAGTACATTAAAGCCTTGATAAGAACATTTAATATAATTACATTTTTTATTCATACATTTATATATATCTTGTTGAAATCCATAAAAATAATCAAGAATAACTGAATTTCTTTTACCAAATGATTTATATATATAACATTTAAAATTTTCTCTTTCTTTCATATCAAATAAGTCAACTATTTCTGGAGAAGGGTCTCCTGATTTTTTTAGTTCTTTTTCTAAATTATTTAAAATATACATAATACAAATACTACTATCATTTTGTTCCCCTATTTGAAAATTTGGTGCTAATTTTTGTAAATGATAAAAGAATTTACTTGGTTCACAATATTGATGTTTATTTTGATTAATAAGATTTGCAATTAATTTACAATAATCATAGGCAAATCCTGATTTATTAAATTTTTGATAATTTTTTAATACATATAAAGTTAAAGGAAAAATATTTTTTAAATTTTGAATTGCTGAATTAAAATAACAACATAATCCTAAATTAACTAATCCAATAGTTCCATTAAAAAAATGATCTTCATTACTAGGAGTTTCACTTGTTTTATTAGAATTTTTTTCATAATCAACATTAATTTTATTTTTACCTTGATTTCGATACTGAAATTCATCACTTTTATCATTATTATTATCATTATTATTTTTTTGTCGTTGATTATTTTCATCTGGTAAATAAAGCTGATTCGATTTACCCTTTTTGTTTATGCAATAATCATTACAGCAACAAAAGTTCATATTTATTACAATTGTTTTATATTTTTTTAATTTATCTTTATTATTAGTTAATAATGAAAATTAGTTAAGATTGTTGAATTTATTAATAATATATATATAAATTTATTATTAATTTTAATAATGAAAATATTGATAAGGGATTCTAAAGGTCATTATTCCACAATCAATATATCCGGTTCTAATACAGTATCTAAATTAAAAGAAATAATAAAAACACAAAATAAAATCAAAATAGATATAGAATTAATCTTTAATGGTATGATTCTTGAAGATTCATATACTTTAGATGAGTTAGATATAGAAGAAGGTAATACAATTGATTATCTTGGAACATTTCTTGCTGGTCTAAATAAATAATAATAAATACTTTATTTCATCAATTTAAAATAAAATAAATTTAATTTTTTATCAATTATTATATATTGATATTTTTTCTTGATTCAATGCTTTATATTTTTTTTCCCTCCTAAAATTATAAGTTTTTTATATTTATCTATATAAATCACCTTATTATCATTAAAATAAATATAAGTATCATTCTAAAGGTAAATAGAAAGTTTATTAATAAAGTAAAGTTCAAATTATTTTATTACTTTCTTTTACATTAATTTATTTTATTAGCATTAAAAGTATATTTAATTTCTTTTTTATCTATTTCTGATATTCCTTTATTTTTAGAATTATTTTCCAATTATTTATATCCTTTTTAGTTTATAGAAATAAACAATATTTTTTTATACAATCAAAACCTTATATAAAAATTAAACTGTCTGGTATTTAATTATTTTTAAAATTAGTTTAGATTGTAATTTTTATTTATTTATATTTTTATAAATTATTTTTTTAAATAATGAGAATTTATATCAAAGACTCAAAAGGAATAGAAGTACCTGTAGATGATGTGTATGATTCTACAAAAGTTGAAGAATTAAAAGAAAAAATAAAAAATATCACAAAAATGAGAGGATCTCCAGAATTAGCATATAATGGATATAATCTTGAAGATGATAAAACTTTAGATTATTATGATATTCAAGAATTTGTGCGTGTTATTTGTTTTCAACAATTTCCAGCTGGTTTAAATAAATAAATTTAACATTATTTTTATATTATAAATAATATATTTATTATTAGATTACTTAATTTTTTATGATATTTTTTTCGCATATTTTTGGCAATATTCTCTAACATTTTTTTCGTATTCTTGACGATTGTTTATATATAGCTCAGCCAAATTAGAAATATAAGGATCGTCTGCATTGGGTTTGGCAAGAATACGAAAAATTGATAAAAGAACTGTGCTGATATCTCCAGCATCTTCCCAATAAGATGTTTTTTTTTCATTTTCATTAGGTTCTAAAGGTCTTTTTTTGGTTGATGAAACACATACATTTCCATCATTATTTATATTCATATGATATATCTTTGTTTTACAAATAACTTTAGGTGGACTTTCTGGGTAATTTTCAGGATATTTAATTTCAAATTCGAACAAATAACCGTCATAGGGTGTTTTTTTAGGGCCTCTTATCATTGCTTTCCACTCAAACATATCATATGTTGGCTTTTTAATTCCTTCTCTTCTAATCATTTTTGGACCTGCAGTGCAACCAATTTGACTTAATAATCCAGTCGTTTTCAATAAATCCCATTCCTTCCTAAGAGTTTTAATTGCTTCTTCTTTCTTTTTTTCTGCTTCATCTTTACTTATCATTTATTTAAAAAAATAATAAATAATAATTATATATATTTTATCTCTTAACTAATTATTGATAAATTATAGGTCAAATAAATTAAAATTGTTCATAATTAAATAATAATTTATCAATAAAGAAAGAATTATTATATATCTTTTAATAATCATTAGAAATAATGATAATAGGTATAATTACAAATTAATTTTTTCAAATAAAAATATTGATTATTTTTTTTGTACAATTATAGAAAGCTATTAAAAGAATATTAATTTATTATGCACTTTTACTATTTAAAAAATATAATGAATAGTTTGATAAGGAAAAAAGATTCTTTATAATTAATATTAAATTTTATGTTAGATTGGTAAATAATAATAAATAAATTTAAAATATTTATAATAATATAAAATATATTAATATATATTTATTTATATAATCAACTTTTTTTATTTAATACATCGATAATTTCCTCTATAAAATTTATTTTCTCAGTATCTTTTCCTAATTTAATATAACACAAAAAAAATATCTTATCCATATTTGGTTCATTTTCGATACATCTACAGTTACTATCATTATATTCATACCACCTATTATTGAACATATTTTTACAAAAAGCATAATTATGTCCAGATTTTTCATCTCCTTCATGTTTAATAAACCCTCTTAATTCATATGATGAATTTGAAACATCTCTAAAATTTTTAATAATTCTTGCTATATCTAATTTATGTGGAATATCTATCTCATTAAAATATGCTGATTGTTCTCCTACCCTTTTTAAATTAATTATCAATACTGGCGGTAAGTCCAAAAAAATGCTTTTGTGGATCGTTCCTAAACTTCCACATTTAATGCATGTTTCATTTACAGTTTTTGATTTTTGATAATTATCAAAACATTCTTCTAAAGATTTAACATTACCATCTACTGTAACTATAGGAAAATCAATAAAATTGGTTTTTTGAATCGTATATATTAGATTTTTACAAGCATCACATTTGATCTCATTAGCAAAATAAATATAAAAAATATCAAAAATAAAAGTTTCTTTTTTTGAAGAAAAATCATTTTCTTTATATATTTTTAGTTTTTCTTTTAAAGTTTTGTCTGAATATTTTGACATATCAATTTTTGGTATTTTTTCTAAATTTAATTTATTATCTATTATATTTAATAATGATATATAAAAAATATTTGAATCATATTGATTGTTTCCATTAAATTTTTTTCCTAATTTTTCTAGGCATAAATATTTTATGAATTCTTTTGGAGAATAAACAGAAATATCTGGAGAACATAAATTTAATAATAAATTTTTTAATTGAATTATAAAATTATCTTTATTATCTTCTAATTTTAATATGTTATATACAAATTGTGGAATGTTTTTTATCATCTGTAAAACAGAATTCATATAGCATTTATTTCCTAGATTTATTAATCCTACATTTGCATATTTTTTTTCATAAATTTTTATTATTTTTTTTCCTTCAGTTATACCATGTTTCTCAATTGCTACATATATTTTTTCTTTAAGTTTTAATATATCTTCATTTTGTTTTTTTAGTTCGTCTTTTTGTTTTATTTGTTGTTTATTTAATTCCTCATTTTGCTTTATAATTTCTCCTAAAAGTTTTTTTATTTCTCCATTTTGCTTTTTGTATTCTTCATTTAGTTTTTTATTTTGTTTTCTTAAATCTTCATTTTCTTTTATCAATACTTCAATTTTCTTTTTTGATTCTTCTACAAAATTTGTTATTCCATTAATTTGTGTTTTTAATTCTTTATTTTGCTTTTTTAAATCTTCATTATTTTTTTGTATTTCACTATTTTGTTTTTTTAGTTCTTCATTTATCTTTTTGAATTCATCATAATAAATTGTTATTTCTCTATTTTTTTTTATTAATTCATTTTCTTGTCCTTTTATATCTTTTTTTTGTTTTATTAATTCTTCTATTTGTTCTTTTATATCTTTTTTTTGTTTTATTAATTCTTCTATTTGTTCTTTTATTTCTTTGTATTTATTTTTTAATTCTTCCTTTTGCTCTTTGATTTCTTCATTATTAATTTTTAATTCAATATATTTTGAATTTAATATTTCTAATTGTTTTATAACTGTTTCTTTCTCATTTTTTATTTCTGACAATTTATTTTTTTCTTTTGCACTCCTAAAACCTTCTAATCTAACTTTATATTTATTATTATCATTAATCTTCGTTTTTAAAGATTCAATTTCCGATAGAATTTTATTTATCGAATTTTCTTTTTTTGTTTTATAATTTTCAAATTCTTTATTGTTTTCTTCTAATTTTTTATTTAATTTTTTTATGATTTCATTTATAGAATTATAATTATTGTTTTCCACTAGATTATCTCTTTTTTTAGAAATATCGTTTTTGGTCATGACAAAAATTGTTTTAAATTGATAAAATTGGTGTTCAATATTTTCTAATCTTTTCCTTAATTGAATTATTTGTGCTTTTAAATAAGATATTTCATCTTCTTTTATATTTTGTGTTTGATTTATATTATTTTTTTTTATAATGATGGTCCCTTCTCCTTCTTTATAATTAATTTTGCTATTGATATTTTGATTTGTGATATTATCCCTTTGATTATTAAATCTATTATTATTAATAAATCTTGTGCCAAGTTTGTTTTGATTAAATTTAGTTTTTAAATTGTTAATAAAATAAAAATTATTATTATTGTTTGGAATATTAGGGAGGTTTTCTTGTGGCATTATATAGTTATTGTTTTTAATTTCCTTTTTATACGTTAGATTATCATTCTCGGCATTATTCTGAGAAGAATATAATATTTTTTTTGCTTTTTTTTCATTTTTATATCTTTGTCTCATTTATATTATTTAATTTCCTATTAATATTTTATTATTAAGATTGTTAACTAATTTTCAATTTTTTTAAATAACATTAAAAATAGTTTAATATCTTTTAGTCAGTATTTTGTAAAAAAATAAAAAGAAATAAATGTTAAATGATTTATTATCCAAAGATTCAATAGATCATGATAAATGGTCAAGGCAAATAAGAACATATGGAATAGAAATAACAAAAATTTTATCAAAATTAAAAATATTAATAATAGGATTAGGAGGATATGGAATAGAAATTTCAAAGAATATTATTTTATCAAATCCTAATCAGGTTTCAATTTTTGATGATGAAATTTGTAAAATTAATGATTTAGGTTCTAATTATTTTCTAACAAATGAAGATATTTTACATAAAAAAAGAAGAGATGAAGCATGCTTCAAAAAATTATCAGAATTAAACCCTTCTACTAAAATATTGATTGAAAATAATTATTTACCAAAAATAAAGGAATTTGATGTTATTGTAATCACAAAAATAATGAATTCTGAATTAATTTATAAAATAAATAAGGAATGCCATGAAAATGATAAAGGTTTTATTTATACATTATCATTGGGTTTAATGGGCTTTATCTTCAGTGATTTTGGAACTAAACATACAATTTTAGATAAAACTGGAATAGAAAAAGGGAAATTTTATTTAACAAATATAACAAAAGAAAAAAATGGTAGAATAACTATAGATTTTACTCATACTGATAAAAGGCTAAAGCAAAAAGGTTATTTAATTTTTAAACAAATTGAAGGTATGATAGAATTAAATTCATCAAAGCCAAGATTTTATGAAGCTAATCCAAATAATGAAAATGAATTTTATATAGGGGATACATCAAATTATACCCAATATATTGGTGGAGGAGTGGTGGAAGAATTTATATATCCAACTGTAATGAAATATAAAACATTTGAAGAAAATTTAATGAATCCTTCTTATAATATGATGGATTTTGATTATTCAGAAAATAAAAAAGGAAGGAAACAATTGTTGCATGCTATTATAATTAATTTACAAAATTATTTTGATAAAAATGGAAAACTACCTGAAATTAATAATGAGAAAGAATCAGAATATTTATATGAAAAAATACTCGAATTTTCTCAAAAAAATAAAACAAATGAATTTTTTAAGGATTTTCCTGAAAATCATAATAAAGAAAGTGTAAAATATTTGATTAAATTTTCAAAAACACAACATCCATCTTTGTGTTCCTTTTTAGGTGGATTTGTTGCTCAAGAAGCTATCAAATTTACTGGATTATATTGTCCTTTAAATCAATGTTTCTGGATCGATATTTATGAAGAAACTATTATAAATTTACAAAATCCGGATAGAAGGATTTTAAATAGTAGATATGATGATTTAATATCAATATATGGAAGAGAATTTCTTGAAAAATTACATAATTTGAATATATTTTTGATAGGTGCGGGTGCTGTTGGAAGTGAATATCTTAAAATCTTATCTTTAATGGGAATAGCCACAAAAAATAATTGTAAAGTTATTGTTACTGACAATGATTGTATAGAAAATTCAAATTTAAATAGACAATTTTTATTTCGCAAAGAGCATGTGGGAAAAAGTAAATCTCTAGTAGCTTGTGAACAAGCTAAAAAAATAAATCCAGAATTTAATTGTCAAAATTTGGAAGTTGAAGTAAGAGAAGAAAATGAAAATATATTTAATGAAGATTTTTATAAAAAACAAGATTTTGTCCTTATTGCAGTGGATAATATAAAGGCGAGAAATTATATAAATAATCAATGTATCTATCATAGAAAAAAATTAATTGAATGCGGAACACTTGGAGAAAATGGAAGTAGCCAATTAATAATTCCTTTTGTCTCAGATGAATATAAGGGTGTTGAAAATAATAATGCAAAAGTAGGAGTTTGTACTATAAGAAATTTACCATCATTGATTGAGCATTGTGTTGAATGGAGTAAAATGAAATTTGAGTATTATTTTGATACAAATATAAAATTATTAAAAACTTTTATTGAAAATCCAAAAAATTTTTTTGAAAGTAATAGAGGTAATGATTTGTTTGAAAAATTAGTATTCTTAAAAGAATATATTAATATATATGCATCTAAGAGTTTTGATAAATGCTTATACTTAGGAAAAAAATTATTTTATTTAAATTATAAAAAAAGCATTGAGGAAATTTTAACAATAAATCCGCCAGATAAATTATTAGAAGATGGAAGTAAATATTGGAAAGGTAGTAATAGATTACCCCATATGATAGAATTTAATATTGATGATGATACCAATTATTTTTATATAGAATATTTTTCATATTTATTAGCAGATTCATTAGGAATTCCGTTAAACACTGATATAAATTATAAAAAACAATTTTTAAAATTGATTAAAATTAGTGAAAATGATGAAATTTTTCAAAAAATAGAATCAAACTTGGAAATTCAAGACCAAAAAATAGAAAAATTAAAATCTGAAACTTTGAAATTATCAGAATTAATAGAGATTGAAGAAATCAATAAAATTAAAGAACAATGTTTTGAAAAAGATCATGACGAAAATCATCAAATAGATTTCCTGTATATATCATCTAATTTAAGAGCCTTAAATTTTAACATAGAACTTTGTTCAAGAGATAAAGTTAAATTTATATCAGGAAATATTGTTCCATCAATTCCAACAACAACATCGTGCATAGTGGGATTTATATCAACCCAAATATATACTTTATTACAAATAACAGATATTAAATATCTAAGACAAATCAATTTAGATTTATCCACTCCATTTTTCTTAATATTTCGTCCAAAGAAACCTTATAGAACTAAAGATAGTATTGATCCTATAACTAAAATCAAAACCAAAGCTATACCTCCTTTATTTACATGTTGGGATATCCTTGAAATAAAAGGGGATAAAACCACTGGTGAGCTAATGGATTATATTAGTGAAGCATATAAAGTCGATGTAATTGGATTATATACTTTAAACAATAAAAGTATAATAAAAGATGAAGAATCTTTTAAGATGTTGTTTCAAGATGCATATTATTTGGCTATAGGAAAAGATAAAAATAAAATTATGAAATCAACTGGAATATATTTTAAAGTTATGGCTGATTTATGTGATAGAGATGACCATGCAATTATGCCTAAATTTAAATATATATTAAAATGATATTATTTTTTAATACATTCCTTAATCTATTTAAAAAAATCAGTTTATTTAATTTAAAATATAATTGAAAATCATATATTAAAATTTATTAATTATTTTATAGTTCTTAACTAATTTTGATTTTAATATAAAATCATTTATCTTAAATTATAAATAAATTATAATGAATAATAATCAACATCTACCTGAAGATATGAATCAAAATCAAAATTTAAATAATGATGAATTAATATCTTTGGTTGTTAACGATAAGAAACAAAAAATTGAAAACGATGGAATAAAAAATATTATTAAAGATATTGATTCGAATAAAAAAAGCATTAGTAAATATAATAAATTAAATCAAAAAGAAAATCTATATAATGACAACAAAAAATTCAAAACTAAAGATGATTGTATAAATATAATTATTAATGATATAAATAAAAATAAATTAGTCATTGAAAATATTTTTGAATTTCATTATGTAAATTATAGTATTTATGAAAAATTAAAAAATGAAAACAAAATATTAATCGAAACAATTAAAAATATAGAGGTAAAATATCAAAAAGAAATTGATTTTTTAAAGGATGAAAGAATTAGACTAAAAAATAAAATTAAAATTCTGAATATTAATAATGAAAAACTCAAATTAAATTCACATATTAATCAAACCGAAATTGAAACAAAAAATAATGGAACAAAAGATTTAGATAAAATATTGGAAAACAAGGAAAAAGAAATTATTGATTATAAAAATAAAATTATACAATATAAAAATGATATTAATTTTATTGTCGAGGATTTTGATAAAAAGAAAAAAAAATTCGAAAAAGAAATACCTGAATTAACCTTAAAAATAAAAAAGATTGAGAATGATTATAAAGAACTCAAAATTGCTTTTGAAAAGGAAAAGAATAAAAATATTATCAATAATATATTATTAAAAGATAAAGTCAATGAATTAAGACATTTTTCAGAACTTTTTAAATTAATAGATGCATATAAAAAAAATATAATGAAGGATAATAGTAGTATGATAGAATTTAATATTGAAAATAAAATAAATAATAATAAAGAACAAGACCAAAATGATAATTATGGTAAAGTAGGAATAATTAATAATGGGCTTACTTGTTATATGAATTCAATTATTCAAATTTTAAAAAATATTAGACAATTCGGGATAAATATTTTGACTTATGATAAAGAAGATATTATTACGAATTCTTTAAGAAATCTTCTAAATAATTTATATTATTCAAATGAAAAATTTGTTTCTATTAATGAATTTAAAAATGACTTTGGGTCAACATATATTAAATTTAGAGAAGATAGGCAAAATGATTCAACTATATTTTTAATTTATCTACTTCAACATCTTAATAAAGTATTTAAAAGGCCAAAACAACCTATAACAAGTATATATCTTTTTAAAAATTTAAATCTTAGTTTATCTGAAGAAAATGAACTAGAAAATTTTTTGGATAAATATGAATCTGTTAACAATTCTTTTATAACCGACTTATTTTTTGGCTACCAAATGGATAAAATCATTTGTGTAAAATGTGAGAAAAATCACAATTCATTTCAAAGTTTCAATGTATTAAATTTACCTCTAATATGTGAAAATGAGGAAGTAAAAAGTTTAGAGGATTCCTTAAATTCTTATTTAATTACAAAAGATAAACATAATTTAGAAGGTTTTGAATGTCCGCTTTGTGGATTTAGAAATACATCTCATTTAACATGTATAATCAAGTTACCTCAAATTTTAATAATAAATTTAAAAAGAGTTGGAGAAAATACAGTTTATTACAATGAAATAAAAATTCCAAAGACTATGAAAACAAAACTTATAGATAAACTAAATTCTTTTAATAGAACATATGAGCTGATTGGATTTATAAAACATTTTGGAAACGAAAATAACGGACATAATATTGCTTTTACTAAAAATATTTTTGATAATAAATGGTATTCCTACAATGATACAATTGTAAAAGAGGAAAAAGAATTTCCTTCAACTGATAAATCATTTTTATTATTTTATCAAATAGTTGAGAATAATTAAATAAATTATTTAATTTTTAAATTTTATATATAATTTTAAAAATTAATTTTTTTTATAAAATTGGGATTAGGTTGGGGATTGGGGATTGGGGATTGGGGATTGGGGGTTGGGGATTG
>Ga0247609_10006349_pt1 | contig 11400 bp, 4 predicted proteins | sample 172DNAGHGlowgp2_FD_193487 | JGI IMG/M metagenome (GOLD analysis project Ga0247609, IMG submission 193487) | Sheep rumen microbial communities from Palmerston North, Manawatu-Wanganui, New Zealand - 1728 DNA GHGlow gp2 | ecosystem: Host-associated > Mammals > Digestive system > Stomach > Rumen ... | reverse complement strand
AGTCACGCAGAGAGTCAGACTTCTGGGTATTGGCATCATACTGGAAATACTTCACAGCCTCATCCCATGCCTTCGTCCATCCCTCAGCCTCCGGGACAACCATCACGTATGTAGAGTCCTCCTCTCTTAACTCACCCAGATACTCCAACAGAGTGTTGCGCTCATAAACAACTGAGTCTACATAGACAGGAACGCCGTCGACAATACCATTCGATACCGAAGCATCAGGCATGAACTCGTCTTTCTCATAGCTGCGGAGGTTTGTACCAATGGCCTTAAACTCAGAAGCATCACACAGCATCTCGTATATGTTCTGGAAATAAGGAACAGGACTTCCCATCACCTGAACGATGCCATTCTTTGCACGCTGATTGGGCGTGGTGATGGTAACACCGCCAATGGTACCGTCCTTCACCACCACACGTTTCTCATTAAGCAGACGCATCCGAGTAGAATCAGCCTTTGAAGAAGTAAGGCTACGCGAGATGTGATTTTTCACGAAATACTTCTCAACGATTGAGTCGCCCTGAGCCGTCTGAACAAGTTGCAGGAGTGAATCCTTATTGAAAGTATTATTGACGGGAGCCATGACCGTAAACGACTGTCCGCTATTGAGCATGTCGGCATAGCTGACAGGCGTCTTCTTATGCATACGGAACACTTTTGTCTGCTCCAACACCTCACAGAAGTCACTCAGCTGGGGATTGCCTTTCAATTGCTGCCAAAGCATGGTTGAGCTGCCTTCAGACGTAGCCAGGTTCTCATAGTGGTCTTCCCACTCAGAACAGCTGCTCACGGCGCATCCGACGCAAAAGGCGCAGACAATTTTATGAAAATTCGTTTTCATCATTGTTATATTCTTTATTATTATTTAGCACGATTAATTCCAATCTTCACCCTCAGGATTAGCATAAACGCTCTTGGGGCAGAGCTCAAGGTAATCGAAGTTCCAATAGAGCTTATCATCCTCAAGCACCTGACGGCAACGCAGATAATAGGTCTTGTTCTCGTCGAAATAGCGAGTGGTAAGGATACGACGCAGGTTCCAAGAGTGGTCACGGAATGTCTCTGTACCGTTCATATAACAGTTCATAGCCTTCATGTATCCATGACTACGCATTGCTTTATCAATAGCACGGCATGCCAGGACATCGCGCTTGTTAGTCACTTTGTTAATCACATCGTCCTTAAAACCGATATTGGGGTCTCCACCATAGACACGCAGGTCAACGGGAATGCCGCAAGGCTCTTCCATGTCATCTTCTAACAGATAGAACTGTACCACGCCACGCTCTGCACCAACCGTATAACCGGTACGAAGTTCATAGGTGCCAGACGGCACGGGAGGCAGTTTGATGGTTACATCATAGATACCATTGATATTGATGGCATTACCCTTATAAGAGTTCCACGTGGGCATGTCGCCGTGCAGACCAACCATGGCATTCTTACCCATCACCTTCCAGTTCTTGATATAGTTAGACCTCAGTCCCACCATCTCCTGCTTACCATAGCGTCCACGTGCACCACTGTTCTGGAAGTCTGGACTCAGCACATTACCATCGAAACGAATACGGCAGTTCAGCACATCCTCACGCACCTCTTGGGAGTAGGCCAGCACGTCGTCAAGATAATAATAACGACCATTGGAAGCTCTATGTTCGGTATCGCCCGATGCATCGCCAGTGCTCTCTACCACCTTCACACCACGAATTGTATAGCTGTCCTTGATACCCTTACGGTTGATATAGAGTTCCTTGAAGTCAGGAGCAGCAAAACGCATGATACAGCCCGGCGACATGGTCTCATAGAACTCTTCGGGATCCCAGTCGTCCAATGCCCAGTGATCGGTAAGCTGCTTGCTCATGATAATCTGGTCGTAAGGAAGCTCACGATCGAGCAGGTGATAACTTATGAAACGGTTGAGCGGGTTCTTCCTATGCTTGAAGTCACTGTCGTACTTACCAGCATCAGCTGGGAAGCTGGCATCATAGATTTGCTTAGCGTATGCAATCAGGTCATTTACAGAATGAATGTTATATGGTGATTGCGCAAGAACCGAATCAGGCTCCACGAAAGCAGTATACTTGAAGTAACGATGCTCTGGCCATTTACAGGGCACTTCGTCAAGTACGTCAGACTTACAACGAACCTTAATGCCATTGAAGACCGAGTCCTGAGAAAGTTTGTCACTACCCCATTTATAGGTCTCATCCTCGTAATACATCAGGGAGTCAGCCATGCCTGTAAGACGGAGTGCCTCATAGAAGATCTTACAACATGAGTCTTTCTCGATGATGTCGGGCAGTTTCTCATTTGAACGTTTCAGGAAACCGTTCACAATGTGAACCACACCATTGGTGACAGAATCGTCATACTCAACCATGCGCGAGGTATTGTTTACGTAATAGAGAATGGCATTGTTGTTCATCACATCTGAATCAAGTTTCAACTCAATCCACGAGTCTGCCATATTCATAGAAGGCAACGATCCCTCACCAATATCGGTGGTAAAGTAAGCACCTTCCTTGACAATATGCATACGGACAAGGGTATCACACACCAATGGATCCAGCTCGTCAACCGACTGAAGGCCCATGCCTGACAAGAATTTCTCAACAGCAGCATCGGTAGGTGCGAATACGGTGAAATTACCGTATGTAGAAAGCAAGGAGAAATAAGGAGTACGTTTCATCAACTGAACAAACTCTCCTACCCTGTCATTATTGTTCTCCAGGAACTGCGCTGCCGTCATCTTGGTTGACGTATAGTAGTTGGTGGGCACGTCATCGTCATTGTCGACACAAGCCGCGAAACCACATACGACACAAACGGCACAAAGTATTTGATAGAATTTGGTAATCATATCTGTATAGTTCTTTAATCGTCTTTGTCTCATAATTACTTGGTCAGGTCAGAGTCCTCTCCCTTATTGAAAGCAGGATTCTGATGCAACAGTGGATTCACCTTGAGCTCGTTCTTAGCATAAGGGAAATAAATGTAGTTCGGGTCGGCCATCTTCACCTTGATGACATTCTGTTCCTGCTTGTACTTTTGCAGCACATAGCCAGAAAGCCTTGAGGTATTGCCATCACGACGGGCAAAGCGGACCAGATCGTACCAGCGCTTTCCCTCGAAAAGGAACTCACGCTGACGCTCAGCCAAGAGCAGGTCTTCCATCTGCAATTTCGAAGTCGTGTACGTAGCCATTGCCAGGGTATCCTTCGACAGTTTAGAAGGAGGAACGTTGATGCCTCTTCTGTTTACTGCGTTTATCAACAAGAAAGCTTGTTCAAGATCGCCATTGATGGTATCCTCAATCAGGGCTTCGGCCTTAATCATTGCCACATCGCTCAAACGATAGATAATCCAGTTGGCATTAGGCGTAGATTTCGGTCGGCTCGAACCGCTAATAGTCATACTGCTCAGATTGTCAGTATTGAAACTAATATTGGATCGAGCATACTTTCCGACAGCATAAGTAGAAGTACCCGACAACTTATATGCCTCGTAGAAACGACAGTCTTTATTAGTGAACACTTCGTTCTTACCGCCTTTCATCTCGTCGACGATAAACTTCGCTATGCTATAATATCCTAATGTCGTCTCACCATTGCCATAGAAAGAACTTACATAATTATTCTTAGAACCATCTTTTCCATTGAAATAAAGTTCAAAGAGGCTCTCAAAAGAATTACCGTTACCAAACAAATCAGTATAGGCAGTTCCACAATCAGAACTTCCACTTGGCTTTTCTACAATGAGAGGCACATTGTTGAAGAGTTCTATCTTTGTCACCTGGCCTTGCTGCTGCAGTTCTTTCAACTGCTCTCTCTTATAGTCAAGCACCAGATCGCAGTATTTCACAGCATTTGTCCAGTCACCTTTCCACAAATACAAATCGGCGAGCAAAGCATAAACAGCCCATCGAGTCACACGGCTTGAATTGTCCGTCGGGAACGTAATTCTGCCAGACTCTACTCGGTCCAGGCTATAACGACGAACGGCATCATCTTTCACCTGCTCCAAATCGACGATCAGCGTATCCAGCACCTTCTCGAAAGAAGTAGCAGGAATAATATAGTTCTGATTGTCGTCGATACTCGGTTCAGTTGTATAGGGAACATCCCTGAAAGTGCGAATCAGATAGAAATAGGCCAATGCACGAATGGTTCTTGCTTCTGCAATATTGGCTTTCATCTCAGCCTCTGAGTAGTTCGGGTCGATAGCCTGCACTTTGGGAGCATAGTGACAGACAACATTACAACGGTTGATGATCTGATAGAACTTCGACCAGTTGCACATCTCATTCGAAGGCTGTACATTCTCTTTCAAAATCTCATTAAGGTAGTTGGGTACGCCACCGCCAACGACCACATTATCGGAGCGTGACTCCCCCCAAATACCCATACGGGTAATGACATCGTTGTCACAGAGAGCCTCATAGCAGCTACCCACAGCGCTCTCCACATCGGCTTTTTCAGTCCAGTAATTCTCAAGCACCACATCATTCATGGGGAGAATTTCAAGAAAGTCATTACAGCCCGACAAGCCGAAGGCCATGGCGGCCACCACAGCCACGTTCCTCAAATGAGCAAACGCGCGAGACTGCCGGCAAGTACTTTGGCCATTACTGATTTTCATATTACGTTTCATCATAATCAATTTCTATTAAGGGTATTCATATTAGAATTGTACAGTTACACCAAACGTAAACGATTTGGCACGTGGTGTCTGGGCACCATCGGTAACAATGCCAAGATTACCATAGCCCACCTCGGGATCGGCACCAGAATACTTGGTGATACAGAAAAGATTGTTAGCCGACACATACAAATTGAGCTGTGTAAGACCCAATTTCTTGATAATCTTTGGATCGAATGAATAGCTAATCTGTGAGTAGTTCAGACGGATGAACGAGCCATCCTCCACAAAACGGTCTGAAGGGAGAGAGTTGTAACCATACTGACGCAATGCGCGAGGAACCTCAGCGATGTCGCCTTCTACACGCCAACGCCAGTTCACGGCACGACTCTGGTTGTTGTTTCCATACATGCTCTCCACATTTCTGCGAGCCTGGTTGATAATCTTGTTGCCATAACGGAAATTGAACTGGTTGTTCCAACTCAAACGTCCGAAGTGGAGCTTGAAACCGAAACCGCCTGTGAACTTTGGCAAAGAAGATCCTAAATAGACAACGTCCAGCTCGTCAATCTGTCCGTCGTGGTTGACATCTTCGTAAATAGCATCACCACCGCGGAACTCATATCCTATCGAGTTGGCACAGAACATCATAGGACGGGTCATGCCATTATGATCAATGATAACTTTTCCATCCTTGTCACGAGCCACAGGAGCATTGGGACCGCTTACGCCCTTAATCTCCGTTTCCGAATAATCTGAATACTGATAGACGCCCTTGTAGCGGAAGCCATAAATACTACCCAAAGCGCGGTTCAATTCGACACGTGTCAGATAGGCAGCATCGTTCTTACGTTCCAACTCCTTATTCAGAGAAGCTAAACAGGTCTCATCCATCGAAGTTATCTCGTTCTTGTTATTTGCGAATGTCACATTGAAGTCAAAGCCGAACTTGCCCGCCTTGATAATACGGTTACCATTCAGGTTGAACTCCCAACCGATGTTCTTCATGTTACCTACATTCTGATACGAGAGCGTTGCATAGCCTGAAGACGAAGGTATAGCTCTTCCTCCCATAAGCAGATCGGAAGTAAACTGCCAGTAGAACTCCACGTTACCCGTAAGGTGCTCATCGAAGAAACCGAAGTCTGCGCCCAAGTTATACGTTGTTTTCTGTTCCCACTTCAGGTTATTCAGCTGAATGTTCTGCGGATAGACCGAACCCATCGACATATAGCCATTGCCCTTCACGTACTTACTGAAGTAGAGGTACTCAGCACCTGGCTGACGACCTACAATACCCCAGCCCGGACGAATAGAAAGCATCGAGACGAAAGGAAGTGCACTCTTGAACCATGATTCCTTGCTGATGTTCCAACGGAGCGAGAAAGCCGGGAAGTTACCCCACCGGCGATCGGCGCCAAACTTTGTGCTACCGTCTCGACGTACAGAAAAGTCTGCCATGTAACGGCCTTTGTAGGCATAGTGGGCAGAATAGGTAAAATAAATGCTTCTCCACTGTCCGCTGCCAGTACTCATATTCTTAATAATACCATCGGCTGCGGTACTCTGAATGCTTCCCGAAGGAAGGCCCCATGTAGTAACGCTCTGATCGTTCGACTCACCACTGGTCAATTGTCCGCGGAGCAGCATAGTCAGCACATGATCCTTGTTACGGAAAGCCGGGGTAAACGTCAGCGTATGTGTGGTGGTCACACCTAAGCTCTTCGATGAAGAACTCGTAGTGCGGTTACTGTTCTCACTGTTCCACCCGTCTGTCGTAATAGCCAGGGGCAAATATTGGTTCTCGTAACGGTTGAAGATATTGAACACCACCTTACCCTCATACGAAAGGCGGGTTTTCTCTTCATCAAGTCCCAAGAGGTTATAGCGCAATTTAAACTCCGGCTCAATGTTATAGCTGGTCTCATTGTTCTTGGCCAGATTAGCTACTGCTACGGGGTTGCGATTGCTCTTTTGGTCTTCCAACTGCTTGGAAACCGTAGGAAGCATGGTGTAATATTCATTAAGGTCACGGCCATTCTTGTCCTGCTCATAGATAGAGAGGTTTGGCATGCGCACAAGTGCATCACCCAGCAAATTACCATTGTTCTTCTGGTTCTTTGTATACGTCAGGGCGATGTTAGTCTCAATCTTGATGCGGTCGCTCACAAAATAATCAAGGTTCACGCGCGAGGTGAAGCGGTCGAGCTGCTGCTTGATGATAGAACCCGTCTCATGGTCATAACCTGCACCAATACGGAAGTTTGCCTTTTCACCACCACCACTCAGTGCGAAGTAGTGATTCTGACGCCAACCAGTCTGCTTTACTTCCTTAGGCCAATCGGTGTTGTTGTTATACATCTCGTATTCCGAGAAGCTGGGTGTATAGTTCAGTTCGGGAATATCACTGTCCTTCTCACTCATCTTCGGGTTAAAATACTCCTCTTTCAACATCATGGTATATTCGTCACCATTCAGCAGCTTGTAGCCTTGAGGCTGATAGGTAGCAGTCAGACGGAAGCTGTAGCTGGCACGAGTCTTACCACGGGCACCGCGCTTAGTCTTAATCTCAATCACACCGTTAGAACCTTGCGAGCCCCAGATAGCCGTAGCAGCAGCATCCTTCAGCACAGCAATGCTCTCAATGTCTTCAGGGTTCACATTCAGCAACTGGGCAAACTTTTCCTCGTTAGCGGAAGAGAAGTCGAAATCGTTGGTACTGGTTTCCCACACGTTGCCATCAACCACGATCAGAGGCTCGGCAGAACCGTTAATGGTAGAGACACCACGCAGACGCATCGAAGAGCCTGAACCCAGGTTACCAGAGTTGGCCACAATGTCAAGGCCGGCGATTCGCCCTTGCAGAGCCTCATCGACAGTTGTAATGGCCAGACCGTCAAACTCCTTCATGTCAATGCTCTGACGAGCCGTTGAAATCTCGTCTTCAGGGATGGCAAGGCCGGAACCTTGAGCCTTACGCTTTGAAGTAACAGTCACTTCCTTCAGAGTGGTTTCATCCTTCATTACAATAGAGTACTTCTTCTTATTGAAAGGAAGTGTCACCGTCTTATATCCCACAAACGACACACGCAGCTTGTCTTTCGGGTTTTTCAGCTTGAATGAGAAGTTACCATTCATATCGGTCACAGCTGATGCCACGATACGGTTTGCGGCATCAAGCTCAACCACATTGGCCATCATCACAGGACCGAAGGCATCGGTCACCGTTCCGCTGATAATATCACCAGCCTGCTGGGCAATAGAATTGGAAACGGATAATTGACAACCGAGAGCTATCAATCCTATGATGCGTTTAAATCTTCTTGTAATCATATTTCTGTCAATTAAAAAGTCACAATAAAATTCATGTTAGGGTCAATTCTCCGTTTCATATTGCAAAGGTCTGTCAATCAGGTGAATCACAGCAGCCGACGAGGCGTTAAGCGTAGTAGCTCTCAACGGGTCTGCGCTGTCATACACATATTCACGTGCCTGAAGATTATAGAGCGTTGGATCAGTGGTAAGCACATGATGCTCAGTGCCATTCTTCTTGTCGACCTCGTCTTTCACGACAATACCAGTAGCGGTCAGCGAAGCAGTCACCTTATAAAAGCGGGCAGAACCTTTAGACATCTTAATCAGAGAGGTCTCATAGTCGCCCTGCTCGGGTGTTGCACCGATGAAAAGCGCATTATCCTGAATATGATATTTCAGGAAGTTCACAATCTTGAGCGAGTCAGCCGTCTTGGTGGCTTGGTCATTCGTTGCTGCATAATCAGAAGCAATCTTAGTCCAGGTGGGCAACTTTCCCTCAGCCTGCAAAGCCTTGATACTTTCATTCGTAGGCACATAGATTGTGTAGTGGTAATTACTGAACAGCGAGATATTCTGACCGCCACAAGCATGGTCGTCATCAGGATCATCAGGGTTGCCCAACTCAAGTTCCTGCAGCAGACCGCTACCTTCCAGCAGTGCCAAGAACTCCGAGAACTCCTCATGCTCACCCAGCACGTCACTGACCGTCTTACGGGTACCGAGGATGGGCTGTCCCTCCAACACATAGCACTTACCGTTACCGCCAACAGCTTCAGGTGTCTGATCGTAGACAAAGGTCACAGGCTGCGGATCGCCCTCGTTCACCTGATAGCTACCCTCGACGGTCATGCCGCCAGCCCCTGCAGAAGGATTGTTGACACGCACTTCCATACCGCCTTTTGTACGATAATAGGTGTTTCCGTCTTCCACATTGCCTAAGACAATGTGCGTGTCAAGAATCTCGCGCAAGATATTCTTCATGCGCCATTCGCCAAACACTTCCTCGACAAACTCACGTTCACCCGTCACAGGATCATAGTTATACACCTCAGCCCACACACGGTCATTATCATCTTTGGTCTCGTCATAACGGAAACTCAACAACTGGAGCTTCGATTTTCCGTATGAAGCAGGATCGATATATTCCAACAAAGAGTTGTTGGTCGGGATAAAGAAGCTGAAGCGCGTACCAAGTGCATTCAGATATACATAATACGTATTGTGCTGAATGCCCCAGTCAATAATCTTCATGGTCTGATTCACAAAGGCAGGGAAGTAGACACTGACATAAGAGGTCGGCGTATAAACCTTATTGGTTAGGTAGATGGCACCGTTGCAGGCCAGCCAGACCGAGTCAATGGCACTCTTTTCCACGCCCATAGTATTGTTGGCATCATTTAGAATCGTATTGAACTTTGAAGGCACGGAGGCCACGAACGAAGCCAACATATTATTATTGATAAGCTTCAAGATCACATTATCAGGCACATTGTCCCAATCGCCATAGTTCTGCTTCAGCACCAGACCAGCACCCTTTTCGAAATACTCTGTCATGGCCTCGTCAGAGGGAGCCATGATGACAGCCATGTCGCGCTGCTCAGAAGCAAAGCCTTCGCCTGCAAGCTTATAGCTGGCTGAATAATAGGCATTCCATTCGGGATCGAATTTCAGCAACTCATCATCTCCTCGGTTACCCTTTCCATAAGGTGGACGGGCATTCTTCATACCGTTCTGCGACTTGACAGCCATAAAGCGCTTGGTGTAGACCGTATCAACGTTGGTATCATACAAATAGTTATACTGACGGGTGTCAGACCCTTCCTTGTCAGGATAAGGTGCGCAAAAGCGTTCCAGCAAACGATTGAAGATGCTCACCTGTGGCTTGACGGCCAAGAGATCGGCCATGTTGCGCAAGGGTACCACCACATCCGACGCTTTATGAACGAATCCATTGGCGCAACGGATATTCGACTCATCTATCTGAACGCCATTGATACTGGCATCCATTGGCTTACGTTCTACAGTATTGTTGAACAGGAAGTTGTAGTCGTCGTTGGTAATACGGTTGTTCGACAAGAACGACTCAATGAACTGAATCTGCGGAACCTCAGTACCATCGGTAAAACAAACGATGGGCTTGCCTGCCTCCCGGAAACGCTGCCAATAGATATTGTCGGGCATTTGCTCGGGCTTCAGGATCGTCACGCTGTCGAACTTCGATGTCGATGAGAAACGACGCATACACTCTCCAATACGGGGAGGATTGCCCTGCACGTTCGCCAGATTGCCCAACTGAATCGAGTTGTCAATCATGTTTCCATAAAGCAAGAGCTTCTTCTGTCCATTGGAAAGGTCTTCATAGCTCTTCACGCCCCACGAGTTGTTTTCATAAAACCGTCCAAAGGCAGCATCGTCTGCAACGAAAAGTGTCTTCGAACCAGTTTTGGCCAGCACATCATGATAGCCCAAATCGTCAATCAATCGCAATGTGTTGGTGAAATTACCTCTCTCACTGAGTCTGGCATAGATGCTCTTGTCCCACCCTTCCGGGTCTCGTTCATCCAAGTCGTACTTGTCTGTACACGAGGTCAAGACACTTCCACCAGCCAACAGCATTCCGGCAGCCAGCGTCCATAGCCGGCCTCTACTCCAGAACTCTCGCTTAGCAAGCGACCACTTAGGGTCGAGCAGTTTTTTGGTTTTCATACTTTGTTGAGTTTTATAGTTATTTGTTCGCTTTTTCGTTATTGCGATTTTGCATGCAAAATTATATATAAAACTCGTGATATGCTTGTTAGCACGTTTAAACGGCTTTTGAGTTCGTCACGATGCTTTTCATATTGTTTCATGCATTTTCACTTTTGTTTCAAATTAGCAAGAGAGCCTTTATACACGGGCTTTTCGCAGACAAACACCACAAGCAGAAGCACGAAGTTCATCGTGTAGATTCAGGAACGAACGGAACAAAAAGAAGGCCGTCGCATGCTGCAACGGCCTTCTTCAAATCTCACGATAAGCTATTAACTATTCACTAATAACTATTCACTATACCACCTCAATGCCCAGCTTCTCGCAGAGCTGTAAGCTCATTTCCTTGAGCTTGAACTTCTGAATCTTTCCACTTCCCGTCAGGGGGAACTGATCAATAAAGAAGACATACTTCGGAATCTTATAGCGGGCAATCTTGCCACGGCAGAACTCCTGAACATCTTCAGGTGTCATCTTCGCACCCTCTTCCAGGATGATGAAGGCACCCACAGCCTCGCCATATTTCTTCGACGGGACGGCAGCCACCTGCACGTCACGGATACCGGGCATGTGATAGAGGAACTCTTCTATCTCGCGTGGATAGATGTTCTCACCACCACGGATAATCATGTCCTTGATGCGGCCCGTAATTTTGTAGAAGCCCTGCGCATCCTTCACGCCCAGATCGCCCGA
>Ga0247609_10006342_pt1 | contig 11409 bp, 22 predicted proteins | sample 172DNAGHGlowgp2_FD_193487 | JGI IMG/M metagenome (GOLD analysis project Ga0247609, IMG submission 193487) | Sheep rumen microbial communities from Palmerston North, Manawatu-Wanganui, New Zealand - 1728 DNA GHGlow gp2 | ecosystem: Host-associated > Mammals > Digestive system > Stomach > Rumen ... | reverse complement strand
CTAGAAAAGCAAAGGATGGTAAGTATTACGTGAGGCATGAGGAATGGGCTGAAACAATCTGGATTGGTCCCTATAAATCCATGAAAGATTGCGATGACATAATCAATTCCTATGTTGAAAAATCTTCTGTTAAACCATTAGATAGAATAACACCAGATAAAGAGATACATTCGGTTTATGTTGATGACGTAGACAAATTCTTTTAATCCTAAAAAAACTTAAAAGATTTGGATAATTAAGTTTTTTTTCATATATTTGCAAAAAATGACGATAATGACATTTATTTTTATCCTTTTAGCTATTTTGGTATATGTAGTAACATACCTAATCGTTAGGAAAGATGTTGAAACTAGAATAAAAGGGTATAGCAAAGAAGCCATTTGGAAAGAGGGCATCGTAGATAATGCTTTCGTGGCAAAATTAACAAATAACAAAAAAACAATTATTACTTTCGGAGCAATAGCATGGCCGCTTTACTATCTATTCTGTATTGGTGCAGCATTTGGCTCTGATATATATGGCCTTTTAGTGGGAGATAATTATGAAAATAGGATTGCTACTTGGTTCATTTGACCCAATTCATATCGCACACATCAATATCGCATCTTGCGTATTGAACAGTGGTCTTTGCGATAAAGTATTATTCGTTGTTGCACAGCACAACCCTTGGAAAAAGAATAATCCAGCATCATTTGATGTACGCTGTGATATGATAAATGCTTCAATAGAGGCGTTTGATGGAAAGTGTGAAGTATGTGAATTGGAAAAGGACATTGAACCTCCTACGTACTCCTATAAGGTTCTAGAGAAGCTTCGTGAGATATACCCCAACGATGAACTCTTCTTAATCTGTGGAAGCGATACCATTGATGTCGTTCCAAATTGGAAAAATTTTGAAACTGACATCAAAGACAAGGTAGGCTTCATTGAGGTTAAGAGAGACGATGGTACTGAGATTGATAACCCAACTCGACCATTCATCATACATGAGGGCAGCAGAATAGATTTAACAACAAAAGGTTTTTGGTATATAAAGATGCAGCGATTAGATGCATCTTCAACATTAGTTAGAAGTATGATAAGCAAGGGGATGAATCCTTATCCCTATGTGAATCAAGAAGTATTGAGAATAATTAAACGATACAATTTATATACAACAGATGGCAAATAAAGTTTTTAACAAAGGAGATTTCCTCAAATATAGCACGTATAATGGTGCTGCGGAAGGAAGATTTGCTTTTGGAATTTTTGAGGGAGTAGATTTGGCACCAGAATATCAATATACCAAGAAGTTCTCATTAGCCGCATTCTACGATTCCTATAAGTATTGTAGCAACCTCAATAATGGAGTTGGTTGGGGATACGGCCCATCCTTGGAAGTTGCAACAAAGGACAAGCCATGTGAAAAGACCATTGACACTCTTGCTGAAGATAGTTGGTGGACTGTTTGCACACCTCTTGAAAAGAAAAACGCAATTGAAATTCTTGCTAGCTATGGCTATGAATGGAATGAGGAACTGTTAGCTTTGGTGGATATGAGCACTGGTGAAATCGTTCACAAAATCATCATACCTAAGATTGAGTATAACGGTGAGACAATTAAACCAATCTGTGAGGAGTTTAAACACAAGCTGAAGAAAGCTCTCATAGATAAAGCAAAACCAGCTTATGGAACAACACCTAGCTATCGTGGTGGTAACTGCTATGGCTATAATGGTTATGACGCATACGATGAAGAAAATTGGGATTGATTATGAAGAAAGAATTAGAAACATATCTCCAATGGAGATTCAGAGTTAATAACCACAATAAATATCAACACTATCTCAATGACTGGCTATACAATGTAACTGAAACCCAGTTACAGTATTTCGAGCAAGAAATGCGTAGGTTGATTAAACGTGGAATCTATAAAATATAATAAACTATGATTAACGGAAGAGATTTAAGTAGGTGCATTGATATTCTATCTGAGCTTAACGCTAACGTATCCAATAAAAGGGACAAAGCCCTAATATTGGAACTAGGATACATCATCAAGCAAGAATTAGACCTTGTTAAAGCATGGGAAAGTAACCACAATGAACAAACTAGAAGGCGTGGCGGTGAGCCAATTGATATTTGCAAGCTGTTAGAAGATAATGCACAGCTATATAAGGAGAATGAGACCCTTCTCAAGAACCTTAATAAGCTGAAAGGTATGATTGAATCTAAGATACCATCAATTCAAGAGGATTTAACGGTTATCAGTAGAAAATTCGACCTTCTGAATAATCATATAGAGACAAATTTGTGTTAAAACTGTTTAAAAAACTCATAATACTAAAGAAATAACTTGGTGTTATGAATTTTTTTTTATATCTTTGCTAAAAGCAAACCAAAAAGTAATAAAATATGGCATCAAAAAACGTATTAACAGAAGCGATTAACAAACTTGTTACGGCTAATTCGTCTTTGAGAAAAAAGATGAACGAAACAGATGACAAGAAGAAACGTGACGAATATCTCAAAGAGATTACTAAGAACGAATCTATGATTTTGGATTATAAATTCAGATTTGAACACGATGAATAAACAAGAAAGAGCTGACTTATACACAAATACAGTGGCCATTGTGAAGAAAGGTATATATACCTCTCCAAATGGCAAAGAAATCCGTATTGATGGCCTTAACGACTACATGATACAAGGCACAAAATTCTACGGAAAAAAAGCTGTTGTTAAACATGATACACTTCCTAGGTATGAAACTGAAATCAAGGTCATTAACAATGACTGCCTCTATGAAGCTAAGAATATGCTTGATAAGGGGCTAAAGCCCGCTGTATTGAATATGGCTTCATTCCATACTCCAGGTGGTGGTGTAATCACTGGTTCTGCTGCACAAGAAGAGAATATTTTCAGACGCACAAACCTCTTTAAATCACTATATCAGTTCCACCACGTAGGTGATGAATATGGAATTGAGCAGAGGGATGAAAGATACCCACTAGAAATGAACTATGGCGGCATTTACACGCCCAAGGTAATCGTTTTCAGAGGAAGTGATGATGTTGACTATCAACTCATGGAAGAGCCGTTCTACGTGGATATAATCACACTTCCTGCGATTAAGAATCCTAGGGTTGAAGACGGTAAGATTGTTCCTTGGGCTGAAACAATTCTCAAGAACAAGATTAAGCAGATACTGAACATTGCATTGGAGAATGAAAACGATTCATTGGTTCTAAGCGCATTCGGATGCGGTGCTTATGGCACGCCTCCCGACCAAATGGCAAAGTTTTTTGCTGATGTATTGGCTTCGGAGAAATACCAAGGGCTGTTTAAAGTGATACATTTTGCCATATTGAATGTTCCATCAACAAATGGAGAGCATAACCCACATGGTAATTTCCAGCCATTCAAAGAAGTATTCGGATAATGTATATCGAACACATAAAATACTATTCAGACCATTCAAGATGGCTAGCTAAATTATTCTTACAGTTTTGTCATGAATATAAATGTCAGTTTTTGATGTTTGAATCTAGTGTAATGAGCCGAAGAGAAAGATTTAATTGGCTAGTTAGAAATCCAAAAAGTATTAGTGGTGCTGTGCTATATTTTGAGCCACTAGAATATCTGTTAGACTGCTACAATTACAGGACAAATATCTGTAGTCCAGTATTTTACAGACATGCAATGTGGAGGTATTTCCTTATAACACACCAAAACCACATACCACCGTATTTCAGAAGCTATATTGGCGAAAAACAACTTGTATCTGAATTAAAAAAAGACGGAACAAAAAATGATAAAAGATTAGAAAACATATTTAAAATATTATCAATTGACAATGAATAAAGTTTTTTTAAATGCGCTTTTAAGAGCATTCAGTCCTAGTGGCTATGAGGAAAATGCCACTCAAGTAGTACAGAATTATTTGGATGGTGTCGCTAACTTTGAATTTATTGACAAGGTTGGTAATGCTGCATTCTCAGTAGGTAGCGGTGATGTTAAAATCATGCTCTCTGGTCACATTGACGAAATCGCCCTTCAAGTGCAGAACATTGACGATAAGGGTTTTATTCATTTCATTATAGATGGAGGTATTGACCCTAAAGTATTGCCAGGTTCTACCGTAGCAATCCATACATCAAATGGAGTAATTCATGGTGTAATTGGTAAAACACCTATTCACATTGAATATCACGGAGAAGACAAAGACAAGGCAATCAAGGTAAAAGACATGAAAATTGACATAGGTGCTGAGACAAAGGAAGAGGCTGCAAAGCTTGTTTCGATTGGAGACCCTATTACCATTTGTGATATTCCCATTCTGCTAGGAGAAAATCGCTTCGCTAGTCGTGGACTTGATGATAAGGTAGGTGTCTTTGTTATGGCAGAGGTGTTGAAGCGACTGTCAACCATGAATCTCACCAAGGTTAAGGTATATGGTGTTGCTTGCACCCAAGAAGAGACATCAGCTAGCGGTGCTGTAGGTGCTGCATCCAAAATCGACCCTCAGTATTCTATTGACTACGATGTAACATTTGCAACAGATGATGATTACGTCAGTCCTAATGAATGGGGCGATATTAAGCTAGGAAAGGGCGGTGCTATCGCTCATGGTGTTGATAGTAACAAACACCTTGCAAAGCTCGTAAAAAGCGTTTGTGAGGAAAATAAAATACCTTACCAAGAGTTTGCTATCGGAAGTGGCGGAACTGATACTGTGTGGATTAAACAGTCATCTACAGACTGTGAGACATTGCTGCTTTCCATCCCTAATAGAAACATGCACACCCAAGTAGAGGTATGCGATTTCAGGGATTTGGAATCGTTAATAGAAATGACCGTTGCAGCAATCGTTAAGATTAATAATGATTTGGTATAATACCATCTTCTGTACAAGCTAAAAAATGAAGAATTATAAAAATTAAATGTTATGAATTTTAAGACAAAAGAATATGAATTATCTATCTTAAAAAAAATAGATATTTCACTTACTGAAGCAATGGAGAAACTTGCTTCATATACTAAGATTAAAAATGAGGACAAGACACCAGAAGAACTGTTTGAACAAGTTGCTATTGTACAGAGGATGACAGCTCTTAAATTGATGAAAGCAGAACTAATAAGGGAAACCAATATTAATTATGGAAATTGTCTAGAGTATAAAAATACTGAAGACCAAGAGGTTAAAGTTTTACTCAGAATGGCTAATAATCATAAAGAAGCTATTGAAGGGTATGACAAAGTTGGCAATAAAGAGTTGTGCGAAAAAGAAAAAGATGAGCTTAAAGTCATTGAGGAATTCACTCCAGTGCAACCTACTGAGGAAGACATAGTAAACTTCACCAAGGAGGTAATCGCAGAGTACCTTGCAACAAAGGAAGAGGGATACACCCCTAGCATGAGGGATATGGGTCAGATTGTACCAAAGGTTAAGGCTAAGTTCCCTAATGTTGACGGTAACATAATCAGGAAAACACTGTTGGGATAATGGAAAAAGTAGACCGTGAAGCGGAATATAATAAAGTGGTAAAAAATGCTTTAATAAGGCAGCAAAACAAAGACCTTTCTGCTATATATAAACGCAAAATTGCCCAAGAACTTGCTTCTGTATCTTTAACGCAAGAAAAAAGGGATAATATAAACTCCCTTGTTACTGAGGCATTGGATAATATGATGCCACTAGAAAGGGTCGAGGAAACTCCAGTGGAGGATAATGATGTGGTATGCAAACTATTGCTTAAAGGGCGACCAATTGACTTGTTTAGGGCAGTAGACCCCATCATCAAGTCGTTAACTGTCTACACCAAGAATGGGGCAGTTGACACAGCCAATACTCCTGAGTATGTTCTGACAATGATGCTTGAGAAAGTTAAAAAATCTTAAAGCATTTGGATAAGCAAATTATTTTTCGTATCTTTGCAATATGAGTAAGAATAATTTCATATACTACAAATCTGTTATAAAGGTATTGGAAGATAATACCTTCTATGGTTTCACAGCCAAACGCAATAGGAAGACTAATAGGGTACTTTATACTTACCGTAGTGTAAAGTATCCAAACGTCTTTGTAAGCGTCCTTACAATGAGGCTAGACCCATCCAAGATACAGTCCGACAAGATTGTCCTTGGAATCAAGTTTGATGATAAGGAGGTAGAAGACTGGAATGGGTTTATTAATAAATTAAAAGAAATAACAGCTTATAAACCATCAAAAAGAAAATAAAATTATGGGAATACTAAAAAAAATTGATACAGCCATTACAGTGGCTGGAGTAGTTATATATACTTTTGATTTAATGACCAAAACTTTCAAATGGTATGAACGAAAATATGGCAAGGGAAACAATAAAAAAGATATTACAAGACCCATTATTAAAGGAGGGTAAGAAAAAAGTTTTTATAAAAATAGTATATCCAGAAGTAACAACTACTTTAAGAAATTACATGTTGGTATTGCTAACTAAAAAAACTTTTCTGCATGGAAACAATTTGGTGAACGCCTTTGTAATTAACCTAGGTAAAGAACTATCAACTTTTATAGGAATTTCAGAAGATTCTTACATTATAAAACCAACAATGACTGAATATTTTGAAATGTCCTCTTCATATCGAGCGCATAAAAATAGGTTTTGGTGAGCTTGTATTAAAATAAAAATGGAGAGGCTATTTCTGTCTCTCCATTAATTTTTGTATTTCTTCCCTAATTATTTTTCCGATTTTCTTTTTACTTTCTCCATAAGGATAACGCATCGCATGATAACGTGCTAGAGAACCAGCTCCCTTCTCCCTAGGAGCATATACCGCTTGGTCTCTTGTATTTCTGAAATCTCTGAAAAACTCTCTTTTCTGGTCTTGATTGGCTAGGTGAGGAACAAACTGTGTCTTACCATCCCTAGCATATTGTATCTCATTTTCCTCTTCATCGTCATACTCATCGTTGTCTTCTTCATCCTCATAAGAATCTGGACCATAGTTTCCATCAATATAATCACTTAACGTACAAGCAGTTATTTGTCCGTCATTTCTCCAATCTTCAAATACCATGTTATATTGTAACAAATCTTCATATGTAACAATTCCAGTCTTAGCTAAATCTCTCATTATCTCGGTAAGAGTTTGTGGGTCTGGTTGTTCAGTAATGTAAAATCCAATCATCTGTAATTGAGGCCATATTCTACCCTCATTCCTACCGCTTTCGAAATAGCTATAAAAATTACTGCCAATATCTTCTAAAGCTTGGTCAATGCCTTCTTTATTACTAAAATCATAATACTCAGCCTCATTGCTTGCTATTTCTTCAGCCAACTCATCTGCGTATGGAATTTCACCACCATTAATTGCATTCTCTGTAATTTCCTTTGCTTCATCTTTGCCCAATGAATAACAATTGTCATCTACCCATTCGTCAAGGTCAATCTCATCAGAGCCATCACTAGATACATATACATCATTATTTTCATCATAAGTGTACCCATATGTTTTAAAATCGGCAATCAAATCTTCCAATGCATCCGTAAAATAGGTTATCTCTTCTTCCATGATTTCTTTTTTGGTGTTATAGAAATACCTTTTTGCTATTTTACCACAAGCATTTTCATGCGTAGTATAAGAATCGCCAATTGAAAAAAGTTCTCTTCCACCATATGTTTCTGGCCAATACCCAAACGGAAAACCATAATCTCCATTCCAATTAGCCTCATATGATTGTCCAGTTCGTTCATCCTCAAAATATGGGTGGTCAGTTCCAGCTTCAAAATATTGACTCTCATTTAATATCTGAGACTCTAAAATATGTATTTTTTTCATTTTATCAATGTTTGTTAATAATATTTAAATTACCTATAAATATTTTGCTAATATGATTATTTTTCGTATCTTTGCAAAAAAATCAAAAGTAACGATATACTTGTTGAAATGAAAAAATATATTTTAATATTCAGTTTAATTGGAATAGCATTTCTGTTCACATCATTTACTCTTAACACCGTTACTATCTCACGCAGAATCTTGTAATTGTAAAAAAACAAAGTAAATAACTATGGCAACAATTAAGATGTGTACTGATATTCCTCAGTCAAAGAAGTTGGCTGAGATACTTCCGCTTAAAAGTGCGGATATGGAGTACTTAGCAATAAAGAAAAATGGTGCATTAGTAGGAACTGTACCATTTGTAAAAGATGATTCCGAAGTAGAAGATTCGGCATATAGTCATATCTACGATAGAATCGCCTGTTGGAGTCTTGCTGCATTGCTTAGTGTTTTGCCTAAATTACATAAATTACAACATTCGGAAGAAGGATATTATTGTAGCCTTGCTAACTACAAATATATTACAGAAGCGTATAATAATCCTGTTGATGCTTGCGTGGAAATGATATTGAAGTTACATGAATTAAATTTGGTTTGATTATGAATAAAATTATAAAGTGGTGGAAACGTAGAAATTTTGATTTACGACAAGCCTGTATAGACAAATACTCTAAAGAGTTTGGAGAAAAAGCAGGGGAAGAAGTTGGGGAAATGTATGATTCTATAAATCGCGGTATTCCAATAGGAGGATTTTTAGAAACTGCTGCATTTTTAGATATGATTGAGGAAGTTAAAAAAGAAAGTGGATTATATTAACTAATTATGAAAGAACTTACTATAGAACAAAAAGCCCAAAGATATGATGAGGCTTTGAAAAGGGCAAAAGAATGTCATATTGACGGATTATCCTTGCATCAGCCAGTAAAAGATGTTCTTGAACACGTCTTCCCCGAACTTGCAGAGTCCGAGGATGAGAGGATAAGGAAAGAACTAATTAGAGCATTTAAATCATTGAATACTATTAAAGTTTGGAATGGTATTGAACGTACTGATATTATTGCTTGGCTTGAAAAGCAAGGTGAGCAGAAGCCTGTTTTCGAAATAAAAACTCCAGAGGAAAGTCTTGGTATTGACTCTGACACTTACAATAAGATTGTGGATGAATGTATCTATGGTGAGCAGAAGCCTGCTGATGTAGAAGAAATTAGTTTCTTTGAGGATTTTAGAAAGACGGATTCCGAGGTTGAACCAAAGTTTAAAGTTGGTGATTGGGTTGTGAGAGGTAAAACCATTGCACAAATTCTGGATATTCAAGAACAATATTATATTGGACTCGATATTGATGGTAATGATTTTACTTCAAGTATATTTTTGTCTGATAGTAAATCTCATCTTTGGACCATCCAAGATGCAAAGGATGGCGATGTGCTTGCTGTAGAACCAATTGAAGGTTATTATCTTCCTTTTATTGCTATATACAAAGAAGGAGGGCTTGACTTTTTTAATTCACATTGTTTTATTGGATTCGATGGAATTTTTTATAACGGAGATACTAGCCATTCTATTGATAATATCCATCCCGCAACCAAAGAACAACGTGAAACTTTATTCAAGACAATGCACGAAGCAAGATATGAGTGGGATGCTGAGAAGAAAGAATTAAAGAAGATTATAGATGAAGAACAAATAAAAAAGAATCTTCGAGATAATAGTTTTCGTAGAATGTTTGAGCAGAAGCCTGCTGAATGTAACAATTCAATCCTAAAAGATAAGTTGTTAGAACTATTCCAAAGATTTAGATGGTATTGCAAAGACAAAACCCCAACTAATGGGGATATAATAGATTATGTTGATGCTCATATACAAGAACTTGTAGATACTACACAGAAGCCTGCTTGGAGTGAAGAGGATGAAAATGCGATACATGTACTTAAAGATATAGTGAAAAATTCAAACAAAATAAATGAAAGCATATATACTATGCCACTAAAAGAAAAACTATATGATTGGCTCAAATCCCTCAAAGACAGAGTACAACCTAAGCAAAAATGAAGTGAAGAGGATGAAACAATGATATTGCGAAAGGTGTTGACTGGCTCAAATCTCTCAAATCGCAGAACGAATGTTAAAGTATATTAAAATTGAGGTAGCCACTTGTCTATCTCAATTTTTTTTCGTATCTTTGCAAAAAAAATCAAAATGTAAATACAGTTTATGACAAAGGAAGAAGTTCTTAAACAGCTACGCTTGAAAAGAGACAAGGTATATGACCCAAATTGCACTGATAACATCACACTTAAACTATTATATAAGACGCAAAAGGACGCATACAACAGATGCATTAAATTAGTTGAACAAATAACATAGGACAGTATGATACTGATTGTTTTAACCATCGTTATAGTTGGTGGTATTATAATATATAGTAAAAATATAATTAAATGAAACAATGTCCAATACAAATAGTTGATGATGACATCCACGATTTAATAAGGAGTAGATGGATTACGTTACTAAAAGATATTGACCTCAAAAATAGACGGTATTTTAATATTAACCCATATAATACATATACAAGGCTAGATAAAGACTTTTTTATGAAGCTTTTTAATGGAAGAAATTGCTATCAAATTACCCCCTTTGACACCATTAGAAACCCCACATTAAAAGAGTTCATAGAAATATCAAACGCAGCCAAACATCTAGGAATAAAGATAAATTTGAAAACTGGAAAATATATAGGAAATTTAAAATAAATAAACAATATATTATATGGCAAAAACTAGTCGTTTCGCTCACGGTGACTGCGTAAGTGGCAAGAAATTCAATGGTGAACATTTCATCGGAGTGTATGAACACGAATATGACTGCGGAGACCACTGTATCTTCGATGGAGAAAAACATTACTGCATCCATAAGAAGGACTGTCACCACGCTAATGAGGAAGAAGAAAAGGTGATAAGGGAAACCATCTTAAAGGCAATGAAAAAGGCTGAAAAAGCCTACAAGAAAGCAAAGAAGGTGGAAGAACTCGTAGAAGAGGAAGAAAACATGTCTGAAGATGAATTAGAACAACTGTTAACAGAAGAATAACAATTGTTAAATAAACCTAAATGCTCAAAGGCTTTTTGCTTTTGGGTATTTTTTTTTATATATTTGCATTATGGAAAAGTGTAAATTGGAAAAGGCAAGGACAACTCAGAAAATGCTTGAGAACCTTGTAGATAGGGTAAACAATCTAACAAGTGGTAATATGTCGCATCAAGTAGCATCAATAAGGAGTGTCACCACAAATATAAATACTGTGATGATAGATGACCTTATTATATCATGCGAAGAAGAAGATACAGAACTAAAACAACTACTAGAAAAGATTGAACGTAATATAAGAGGTGTGGACAATTTATTGCAATACCTCACAACTACAACAGTAGAGAATGGTAAACGACATTTAGAAGTTTGGATTAAATTCTATGCTGACGCATTAGACAAGGCACTAGCAAAGTATGAAGTTTAAGTTCAGCACAATTGGTAGCAATAAGAGTGGCAGTAGAATCTTCTGCAAACTCTCATGCGACAAACATAATGTCCTTAGAGGATTTT
>Ga0247609_10006341_pt1 | contig 11412 bp, 6 predicted proteins | sample 172DNAGHGlowgp2_FD_193487 | JGI IMG/M metagenome (GOLD analysis project Ga0247609, IMG submission 193487) | Sheep rumen microbial communities from Palmerston North, Manawatu-Wanganui, New Zealand - 1728 DNA GHGlow gp2 | ecosystem: Host-associated > Mammals > Digestive system > Stomach > Rumen ... | reverse complement strand
CTCTTGGACAAGATTGAACAAGTCATCCGGCTCATCCGTTCGAAAGGAGTAGGCATCTATTTCATCACCCAAAGCCCCACCGACATCCCCGAGAACATCCTCGGACAGTTGGGCAACCGCGTACAACATGCCCTTCGTGCCTACACTCCGAAAGACCAGAAGGCGGTGAAGACTGCCGCCGACACTTTCCGTGCCAACCCGGAATTCAAGACCGACGAAGCCATCATGAACCTTGAAACCGGTGAAGCCCTCGTGAGCTTCCTCGACGAGAAGGGAGCTCCCGCCGTCGTAGAACGTGCCAAGATACTGTTCCCCCTGTCGCAGATTGGAGCCATCACTGAAGGCCAACGCCTCGACTTGATCAAGCAGAGCGACCTCTACGGAAAATATGACACGATGGTTGACCGCGAGAGTGCCTATGAAATCCTATGCAAGGAAGCCAAGGAAACACAGGATGAACAAGAAGAGAAAGAAACGAAGAAAGCCGCCAAGGAAGAGAAGAAGAAGCCCGGCATCATGTCGAAAGTCATGAAGGCCGTCATCACCGCCGTCACCTCCACCGTTGCCACCGTCCTCGGCACGATGGTCAGCGACAAGATAACCGGTAAGAAGACAAAGTCTTCCACTTCAGCCACAGGCAAGGTTGTCAAGAATGCCACCTCGGCTGCCACACGAACCATCACCCGAGAACTGTCGCGCGACATTCTCGGCAACCTCATCAAATAAACAATCAACCCTATTATGGAACTCATCAAAGATAAATCGTTCGGGGGCGAACGCCCCCTTTTTGGACTTCACGACACACGATTAGAAAACGTTACAATCACCGAAGGTGAGTCGGGCATCAAATGCTGTCAGAACATCGAGGCCGACCACTGCCGCTTCATCGGCAAATACCCGTGGTGGCATGTCGAAGGCAGCCTCCTCACCAACTGCCACTTCGAGGTGGGCGCGCGCTCGGCCATCTGGTATTCCAACAATATGACGATGCGCGACTGCGTCATCGACAGTCCCAAACTGTTCCGCGAGATGAAGAACCTGACACTCGAGAACGTCACCATCAACGATGCCGACGAGACCTTCTGGCGCATCAAAGGCCTGACCATCAAGAATGTCCGCCTGCACGACGGCACTTATCCTTTCATGTTCAGCGAGGACATCTTTGTCGACGGCTTAGAGAGCGACTCAAAGTATGTCTTCCAATACTGTAAGAATGTGGAGGTTCACAATGCCCGCATCACGACAAAGGACTCCTTCTGGGAATGTGAGAATGTCACCATCTACGACTCTGTCCTCGACGGGGAATACCTGGCTTGGCACTCAAAGGGAGTACGGCTCGTCAATTGTCATATTGCCGGCGAACAGCCTCTTTGCTACGTCAAAGACCTGGTCCTTGAGAACTGCACCTTCGATGCCGCCTGCGACCGTGCCTTCGAAGACTCCTATGTAGAGGCCGACATCCGTGGAGCCATCACCGAAATCAAGAACCCCATCAGCGGACATATCGTAGCCGATGCCATCGGCACCGTCACCTACGACGAGTTTGTGCGCCAACCCAACAACTGCGTCATCCAAGTCCGCCAATAGGCAGAATGGAATATGTCATCCTGTCTAAAAACTTGTCATTATGTCTAAGCCAAACTTTGATAAACTGATTGACCGCCGCAACACCAACAGCTACAAGTGGGACGAATATTCCGATGTTCTTCCGATGTGGGTTGCCGACATGGACTTTGAGACGGCACCTTGCATCACCGAAGCCCTGCGTCGCCGCGTGGAACATGGCATCTTCGGCTACACCTTCGTACCCGACAGCTATTATGAGGCCATTATCAACTGGTTTCAGCGCCGCCACCATTGGACCATTCAACAAGACTGGATACAATATACGACCGGTGTCGTCCCTGCCCTCTCCTGCGTCATCAAGGCCCTCACGATGCCAGGCGAGAAAGTCATTGTGATGACGCCAGTCTACAACTGTTTCTTCTCTTCCATCCGCAACAATGGCTGTGAAGTGTTGACGTGTCCCCTTCTCCCCACCCAAGAAGAGCCCTTCCTTTCCGACCCGTCGCTTCCCACCACCTATTCCTATGAGATTGACTTCGAAGCCTTCGAGGACTGTTGCGAAGACGAAAAGGCAACCCTCTTCGTACTCTGCAATCCCCACAACCCTGCCGGCCGCGTCTGGCGAACGGACGAACTGGAGAAGATAGCCACCATCTGCCGTCGGAACCATGTGCGTGTTGTCAGCGACGAGATTCACTGCGAGATCGTGATGCCCTGCCACCATTATGTGCCTTATGCCACCATTGACGACACAGCCATTGTCCTGTGTTCACCGTCGAAGTCGTTCAATACCGCCGGTCTACAGATTGCCAACATCATCTGTCGCGACGCTGAGACACGCCGACGCATCGACCGGGCCATCAACATCAACGAAGTATGCGACGTGAACCCCTTCGGAGTGATTGCCCTCGAGGCGGCCTATAACGAAGGGGAGGAGTGGCTGACGGCCCTTAACGAATACATCTATTGTAATTATCGCGCCTTCGTAGATTATTTCAACGAATGGTTTCCGCAGCTACCCGTCACCACCCTCGAAGGTACCTATCTTGTCTGGGTGGACATCAGCGCGACGGAGATGACAGGCGACGAACTGACCGACTGTCTGAAAGACCATGCAGAACTCCTGCTTAGCAGCGGTTCAATCTACGGCGATGACAGATATGTACGATTCAACATTGCCTGCCCCCGCAGCCGGATGATGGAAGGTCTCAGGCGTTTCCGCAGTGTGGTGAAAAGTCTGTTGTGAGCGGCATCACTTCATGTTCGCCCTCAGCCCTAACTGTCTTGTCAGACAATAGCCACTATCGCCAAAGACAACTCATGCCCTTGGCAAAGCACAAAACATAGCTTCGACACACACAAAGCACAGGACCGGCAAACAGAAAGCTTAGCATCGTCCGTCAGAAGACTTAGCATCGGACTACAGAAGGCCAAGACTTCGGCCATCAAAAAACTAAGACATCAGACCGCAGAAGGCTGAGACATCGGGCTGCAATAATGAAAAACACGTTAAAAACACAATGCCAATGCAGGGTTTTCGGGAAAAAAGTTGTATCTTTGTGCGTTTAATACAACTAAAACCAAAAACAAGATGGCATCAGTAATCATCAAAAAGGTGGAAACACGGAGCGACCTGAAGAAATTCATCAACCTCCACTACGATTTATACAAGGGCAGTCCCTACGACGCACCCAACCTCTTCATTGACGAGATGAACACGTTGCGCAAAGACCGCAACGCTGCTTTCGACTTCTGCGAAGCCGAATATTTCCTGGCCTACAAGGACGGCAAGCTGGTGGGACGAACGGCCGCCATCATCAACCACAAGGCCAACGAGAAGTGGCAACGCAAGAGCGTGCGCTTCGGATGGATTGACTTCATCGACGACATCGAGGTGTCAACGGCGCTGCTGAAAGCCGTCGAAGACTACGGCCGCCAACACGGAATGGAAGAAATCATTGGACCGCTGGGCTTCACCGACATGGACCCCGAGGGTATGCTCACACGCGGCTTCGAGGAACTGAACACCATGGCGACCCTCTATAACTACCCCTACTACCCGCAGCACATGGAGCAGATGGGCGGATGGGAGAAAGACAACGACTATGTAGAGTATAAGCTCTTCGTGCCGAAAGAGGGTATGCCCGAGAAATACCTGAAGATTTCCGAGATGATCATGGAGCGCTACAACCTGCACATCAAGAAAATCACCAAGAACGAAGCCCTCGGCCCCGACGGCTACGGCGAGAAGCTGTTCAAAGTCATCAACGAGACCTTCAAGGACCTCTATGGCTACTCCGAACTCTCAGAGAAGCAACGCCAACAATATACGAAGATGTATCTGGCCTTTGCCGACCTCTCACTCATCACCTTCATCGAAGACTGGAACACGCCCGACCACAAGGTCATCGGCGTGGGCATCACCATCCCCTCGCTGTCGCGTGCCCTGCAGAAGTGCCGCCGCGGCCGCCTGTTGCCCTTCGGATGGTGGTATGTGTGGCGCGCACTGAAGTTCCATAAGACGAAGTATGTCGACCTGCTGCTGCTCGGTGTCTTGCCCGAATACCGCAAGAAGGGTGCCAACGCCCTGCTCTTCTACGACCTCATCCCACGCTATCAGGCCTATGGCTTCGAATGGGGTGAGACTCACGTTGAGATGGAGACCAACGAAAAGGTGCAGAGCCAGTGGCAATACCTCAACTACGAACAGCACAAGCGGCGCCGCTGCTACAAGAAGAGTTTGTAACGAAAAGATGAGCACTCCACAGCCACGCCCTACAGGGAATGGGACTGGGAGTGGGCCAATTAAAAATAAAAGAAACAGATATGCAAGACGAAACAACTCCCATCTCTTGGGAGGAGCAAGGAGAAGGGGCACCGACAACTGCCTATACCGACGACAACATCCGCCACCTGAGCGACAAGGAGCACATCCGCACCCGACCCGGCATGTATATCGGCCGCCTCGGCGACGGCTCACTGCCCGAAGACGGTATCTACGTGCTGCTCAAGGAGGTCATCGACAACAGTATCGATGAGTTCCGCATGAACGCAGGCAAGCGCATAGAAATCGACATCGAAGACAGCCTCCGCGTCTCCGTCCGCGACTATGGCCGAGGCATTCCGCAGGGCAAGCTGCTCGAGGCGGTCAGCCAACTGAACACCGGCGGCAAATACGACTCGAAGGCCTTTAAGAAGTCCGTAGGACTGAATGGCGTCGGCGTGAAAGCCGTCAACTTCCTCAGCAGCCACTTCGCCGTCAGAAGCTATCGCGACGGAAAGGTACGCGAACTCACCTTCGAGCGCGGCGACCTCGTCAGCGACACCACACAGCCCTCTGCCGACGAGAACGGCACATATATCTATTTCGAACCCGACAACGACCCGGCATTGTTCAAGAACTATTCGTTCCACAACGACATCGTCGAGACGATGCTGCGCAACTACACCTACCTGAACACCGGACTCGCCATCATGTTCAACGGGCGGCGCATCCTCAGCCGAAACGGACTGAAAGACCTGCTCACCGACACCATGACCACCGACGGACTCTACCCCATCGTCCACATGAAAGGCGACGACATCGAGATTGCCTTCACCCACACCGACCAGTACGGCGAGGAGTTCCACTCGTTTGTCAACGGACAGCATACCACCCAAGGCGGCACCCATCAGAGTGCGTTCAAAGAACACATTGCCAAGACCATCAAGGAGTTCTTCGGCAAATATGAATACGGCGACATCCGAAACGGTCTCGTCGCCGCCATCGCCATCAACGTGGAAGAACCCGTCTTCGAAAGCCAGACGAAAATCAAGCTCGGCTCCACCTATATGGCTCCAGGCGGAGAGAGCATCAACAAATATGTCGGCGACTTCGTAAAACAGCAGGTCGACAACTATCTCCACATCCACAGCGACGTGGCTGAAGCCATAGAGAACAAGGTCAAGGAGAGCGAGCGCGAACGCAAGGCAATGGCTGGCGTGACGAAGCTGGCCCGCGAACGGTCGAAGAAAGCCAACCTGCACAACCGGAAACTGCGCGACTGCCGCATTCACTACAGCGACGCCAAGAACGAACGCAAGGAAGAGTCGTGCATCTTCATTACCGAGGGAGACTCGGCCAGCGGAAGCATCACCAAGAGCCGCGACGTCAACACGCAGGCCGTCTTCTCGCTGAGAGGAAAACCCCTCAACTCCTACGGCCTCACCAAGAAGGTGGTCTACGAAAACGAAGAATTCAACCTGCTGCAGGCAGCCCTCGACATCGAAGACGGTCTCGACACGCTGCGCTACAACAAGGTCATCGTTGCCACCGATGCCGACGTCGACGGTATGCACATCCGGCTGCTCACTATCACTTTCTTTCTGCAGTTCTTCCCCGACCTCATCAAGAAGGGACATGTCTATGTTCTGCAGACACCCCTCTTCCGCGTCCGCAACCGTCGCACGAAGATCAAAGACAAAAAGGTCATCGAGGCTGCCGACGCACGGCTGACGAAGAACGAGAAGAAGACCGACTTCATCACCCGCTACTGCTATAACGAGGAGGAACGGCAGCAGGCCATACACGACCTCGGACCCGATCCGGAAATCACCCGATTTAAAGGCCTCGGAGAAATCTCACCCGAGGAATTTGCCCATTTCATCGGACCCGACATGCGCATCGAACAGGTCACGCTACACAAGACCGATCAGGTGCAAAAGCTCCTCGAATACTATATGGGTAAGAACACACCCGAGCGACAGAACTTCATCATCAACAACCTCGTAGTAGAAGAAGACATCCCCGAGGAGGATTAAAAAAACAGAAACAGATAAGACGAATGAGAAAGATCTTCTTATTAATGGCGTGCTTAGTGAGTGTCGGGGCTGCAGCCCAGAAACACTCTTCCGACGCTAACATCCGCAAGCTGCTCAATGCAGAGATGGCCATCTCCAACCTTTATGTCGACAGTATCGACGATGAGAAACTCGTGGAAGATGCCATCCGCGGAATGCTTGAGAAACTCGACCCACACTCCAGCTACACCACCGCCAAGGAAACCGAGAAGATGAACGAACCGCTGCAAGGGTCGTTCGAAGGCATCGGCGTGCAGTTCAATATCGTTGAAGACACCTTGCTGGTCATCCAGCCCGTCTTCGGCGGACCGTCAGAAAAAGTTGGCATACAGGCGGGCGACCGCATCGTGTCGGTCAACGACACGGCCATCGCCGGCGTGAAGATGTCGCGCGAAGACATCATGAAACGTCTGCGAGGAAAAAAGGGAACAAAGGTCAACCTGAGCATTGTGCGACGGGGTATCAAAGACCTGCTCACCTTCAATGTCACGCGCGACAAGATACCCGTCACATCCGTCGATGCAGTCTATATGATACGCCCGGGCATCGGATACATCCGCATCACTTCCTTCGGTGCCACCACCTACGATGAGTTCATGGAAGGAGTGGAAAAGCTAAGAGCCGAAGGAATGCAGGACCTTATCGTCGACCTGCAGGACAACGGCGGCGGATACCTGCAGGCAGCGGCACAGATTGCCAACGAGTTCCTGGCGAATGGCGACCTCATCGTCTATACAAAGGGACTGCGCGTGCCTCGACAGGAGTTCAAGGCGCATGGCAACGGCAAGCTGCGCACGGGACGCATCGTCGTGCTCACCAATGAATATACGGCATCTGCCAGCGAAATTCTCAGCGGAGCCATCCAAGACCAAGACCGAGGCATCATCGTCGGCCGACGCACCTTCGGCAAAGGACTCGTGCAGCGGCCGTTGGAATTTCCCGACGGTTCGATGATTCGTCTCACCGTGGCCCACTACTATACCCCTTCGGGACGCTGCATCCAGAAACCCTATGTAAAGGGCGAGAAGAAAGACTATGCCGAAGACATCGAGAAACGGTTTAAACACGGCGAGCTCTATTCGGCCGACAGCATCCACTTCGACGACTCCCTGCGCTGCTACACCCTCCGCAAGCACCGCACCATCTATGGCGGCGGAGGCATCATGCCCGACTACTTCGTGCCCCTTGACACCACACAGTATACGCGGTTCCATCGCGAACTGGCTGCCAAGAGCTTCATCATCGATGCCTCGCTGAAATACATCGACAGCCATCGGAAGCAGCTGAAGAAGAGCTATCCCACATTCGATAAATTCGCCGAGTCGTATGAGGTGCCGAAAGACATGATTGACAAACTGCTCGATGACGCAGCGAAGAAAGATGTCAAGCCCCGCGACGACGAGGAACTGCAGAACACACTCCCGCAACTGCGCCTGCAGCTAAAGGCCCTCATCGGACGCGACCTGTGGGGAATGAGCGAGTATTTCCAAATCATCAATCAAAACAATCATATCGTCAACCGCGCTCTCGAAGTGCTTTCCACTCCACAGCAACGTAAATCTTGTGCCTGCGGCTGCAAATAGCCAAAGACTCATCACCCAAAAAGTGTATCCGTCGGTTCTTCCGACGGCTCATCCAACAAAAAGCCCCCCTTATGAAAAAGTTAACCGTTCTCCTACTGACCCTCTGCTGCACAATGACAGCATTGGCACAACAGCCTGCCGGCGAGTACCGTAACCCCATCATCCCGACGAGTCTGCCCGACCCCTCCGTCATCAAGGCTCCCGACGGATACTACTATCTCTATGCGACGGAGAACATCCGCCACCTGCCCATCTATCGGTCGAAGAACCTCATCGACTGGGAGTTTGTCACGACGGCATTCACCCGTGAGAGCCGCCCGAAGTGGAACCCCAAAGGCAACCTGTGGGCACCCGACATCAACTACATCAACGGAAAGTATGTGCTCTATTATGCCAAGTCGGAATGGGGAGGCGAATGGACATGCGGCATCGGCGTGGCTACTGCCGACAAGCCCGAAGGACCCTTTACCGACCACGGTGCCCTCTTCATCAGCAAGGACATCGGTGTCCAGAACTCCATCGACGGCTTCTATATTGAGGACGGCGGACATAAATACCTTTTCTGGGGTTCCTTCCGCGGCATCTACGGCATCGAACTCTCCGACGACGGACTCTCCATAAAACCCGGAGCTGAGAAGCGACAAGTGGCAGGGACCTTCATGGAAGGCACCTATATCCACAAGCATGGCCGCTACTACTATCTCATCGGCTCAGCAGGCACATGCTGCGAAGGCGAGAAGTCCACCTACCGCGTCACCGTGGGACGTTCCGAAAACCTCTTCGGACCTTACGTCGACAAGCGCGGCCGCGAGCTCATGGAGAACCACTACGAGGTCATCCTGCATGGCTCCGACGATGTGGTAGGACCCGGGCATAATGCAGAATTCATCACCGACGAGCGCGGACAGGACTGGATGATCTATCATGGCTTCTCCCGTAAAGACCCGGGTGCGGGCCGACTGGTATATATGGACCGTGTGGAATGGGTCGACGGATGGCCACACATCGCCCACGACGAGCCTTCGACCGTCAGCGAACGCCCCGTCGTCGGCGACATCACGCTGGCAGACCCCACCATCTTCCTCGATGACGACGGCACCTATTATCTCTATGGAACCTCATCGCCCATCGGCATTGTCTGCTATTCCTCCACCGACCTCGAACACTGGCAGGGACCCGTCGGAGCAACCGAAGGACTGGCACTCATCAAGGGGGACTCATGGGGAACGAAAGGCTTCTGGGCTCCGCAGGTCTTCAAGCACGACGGCCGCTACTACATGGCCTATACCGCCAACGAGCAGATTGCCATTGCCGAGAGTGACTCTCCCAAGGGACCTTTCCGCCAGAAAGAGATTGCCCATATTCCTGCCGACATGAAACAAATCGACCCCTTCGTCTTCTTCGATGACAACGGCAAAGCCTATCTCTATCATGTGCGACTCATCAACGGCAACCGCATCTATGTGGCTGAACTCAACAAAGACCTCCTGTCGATGAAGGAGAAGACGGCCCGCGAATGTATCGCTGCCGACACCCTCACCTGGGAAGACACCTGGAACGCCAAGTGGACCGTCACTGAAGGACCCACCGTCGTCAAGCACGGCAAGAAAAAGGATGCCACTTACTATCTGTTCTATTCCTGCAACGACTACCGCAATCCCGACTATGCCGTGGGCTATGCGACGGCAAAGAGTCCCTTCGGTCCTTGGAAGAAGCAGGCCGAGCCTATCATCGTCAGGAAAGTCATCGGTGAGAACGGAACAGGTCACGGTGACCTCTTCACCGACAAGGAAGGCCACCTGCAATACGTCTTCCACACCCATCACAGCGCAAGCCGGCCCGGACCCCGCAAGACGGCTATCGTAGAGATGCTGTTCAATGGCACCGACTACACCATCAAACCCGAAACCTTCCGCTTCTTCCACGAATAGCAGGCTTATGAAAAAGACATTCCTTACATTGGCCGTGGCATTGACAGCACTGACCGTCCATGCCCAGCAAGACATGAAGACATTCATCGACAACCTCATGGCCCGCATGACCATTGAGGAGAAAATCGGACAGTTGAACCTGCAGGTCGGCGGTGACATCACGACGGGCCGGCCGCAGGACGTTGAGATTGCCAACCTCGTGGCCGACGGCAAGGTGGGTGGTGTCTTTAACATGAAAGGAGTCGAGAAAATCAAGGCCTTGCAGGATGTCGCCGTGAAGAAGAGCCGGCTGGGCATCCCCCTTATTGTCGGAATGGATGTCATCCACGGCTACGAAACCATTTTCCCCATTCCCTTGGCCATGTCCTGCTCATGGGACGTGAAGGCCGTAGAGGATGCTGCCCGCATCGCCGCCAAAGAGGCGACGGCCGACGGCATCAACTGGACCTTTTCGCCGATGGTCGACATCGCCCTCGATGCCCGCTGGGGCCGCATTGCCGAAGGAAATGGCGAAGACCCCTTCCTGGGCAGTCAGATGGCGGCAGCCTATGTAAGAGGATACCAGGGAGAAGCCCCCTCATCCATCGCCCCACAACACTTGATGGCGTGCGTCAAGCACTATGCCCTCTATGGTGCCGCAGAGGCAGGCCGCGACTATAACACCGTCGACATGAGCCATTGGCGCATGTATAACCAATACTTTCCACCCTATAAGGCAGCTGTCGAGGCTGGCGTGGGCTCCGTCATGTCGTCGTTCAATATTGTCGACGGACAACACGCCACCGCCAACCGTTGGCTGCTCACCGACGTACTGCGCGACCAGTGGAAGTTCGACGGCTTCGTCGTCACCGACTACGGGTCTATCGGCGAAATGGAAAACCACGGTTTCGGCGGTCTGAAGTATAGTTCCGCTTTGGCCATACATGCCGGAACGGACATGGACATGTGTTCACAAGGGTTTCTGAAGACACTGAAGGCATCGCTCGACGAGGGACAGGTCTCGACGGATGACATCAACCAGGCCTGCCGACGCATCCTTGAGGCGAAATACAAGCTCGGGCTCTTCGAAGACCCCTACCGCTATCTCGACCCTTCGCGTCGCCCACGCGATATATATAATAATGTGAACCGGCAGAAAGCCCGCGAGTTGGCAGCCGAGACCTTTGTGCTCTTAGAGAACAAAAACGACGTGCTGCCGTTGAAGAAAACGGGTAAGATTGCCCTCATCGGTCCCCTTGCCGACACCCGTGACAACATGGCCGGCACATGGTGCGTGGCCTATACGCCCGACCGCTACAGCACACTGAAGGAGGCCATGCAGCGCGCCGTAGGCAAGCGCGCCAAGGTGCTCTATGCCCAAGGGTCCAACATCACTCGCGATGAGGCCTTGCAACGCGATGCCGAGTTCGGTAAGAACATCCGCCGCGTTGACGACCTGAAAGCCCACGAAGAAGCCATGAAGGTAGCCCGCGAGGCCGATGTCATCGTCTGTG
>Ga0247609_10006339_pt1 | contig 11413 bp, 11 predicted proteins | sample 172DNAGHGlowgp2_FD_193487 | JGI IMG/M metagenome (GOLD analysis project Ga0247609, IMG submission 193487) | Sheep rumen microbial communities from Palmerston North, Manawatu-Wanganui, New Zealand - 1728 DNA GHGlow gp2 | ecosystem: Host-associated > Mammals > Digestive system > Stomach > Rumen ... | reverse complement strand
TTCATTTATATAATCCACTACTGTAATAGTAATACTTTTTATTGTTTCTTTATCCAACATATTATAGTTCCTTATATGAAATGACGTTTCCATCGCTCATCCATGATTTGAGCTCTTCCAGTATGTTTTTTGCCGCAGCATAACTAAGACGAGATATGCAATAATAATTATTATAAAGAGAATTAATGGACGTTCCGATCATAAGTCCGCTATATCCGGTACTATTCTCAACCAATAAAAATCGGTCATGTATAGGGAATTTCGTTTGATATAGTTTAATTCCAATAGTTTTATTGTCCCTTTTATAAACGCCCAAGTCAACATCGTTGTTAATTCTATTGATTAGGCCATTAATACTTAAAGCCTTCTCTTCATTGTTGCAAAAAAAGACTATATTCTTTGACTTAGCATTACAATTTGCAATTATCTTTAACCAATCGAACGAATATCCTATTCCGTCCATGTCACTGAAATACGAGTCAAACAACCATATACTATCATTTGCAGACTCTATTTCATTAACTATTATTTTGTTGACTTCTGCACACTGATTTGGCTTAATAAAAATGACTCGATCATCAGGTTGCTCTTGTTCAATTTGTTTCGTTAACTCGAGCTCGGATTTTTTGAATATGCCAGAATAGTACTCCGGTTGTTTGCCCCAATGTATTACATTCTCGGAACTAATCCTATCAGGAACATGATTAGTTCCGATTTTACTTAACTTCACGGATTTCCCAGGCGTTTTTAATGTCATTTGGAGATTAAATTCTCTAATGTATCTAATACTCGTATTATGATAAATCAATTGGTCATTTTGAAACACCTCAATATCATGGTTGTTCCAAGCTTTATCACACTCGATTTCCACATCTTTTTTGCTGCTATCTATTTTAATGCATTGACTTGAAACAATAATATCATTCATTTTAAAATGGATAACAATCAATGAATCTGCAGGTGGATTTTCAATTATTACGCTTTCTTTTTCATTACTTCTGTATTTGAGTTCACGAGGTTCAAATACAAATACATCTCCCAAAGCCATAGGCTTTTTCCTTATATCCATTCCGATGTATTCTTTAATGAATTCAGCAATAGAGCAAAAAACCTTAATAGGTATTTTAAAAGAATACTTATCATTATCTAACTTGAAAATACTCTCTGGCTTGTTAAAATAACAATATCTCGTCATATTAGCACAAACAGAATCGCTATACGGGTTCAAAGGAGATAGTGGTTTGAGAATTCCGTCTTCTTTTTGAATCCAAGCATTTTCATTATCGATACTATCAACAAGAGTTTCTTTAAAGATTATATTATATCTGCCAATTTTTTTGTTTCTTTTAACGTTTCGATCACTTAAACTATCACTGATACCGCAATGATAAACTGTTAGAATAACTTGTCCTTTATAAATCACTTCGTCTTTAATCATATTAACCTCATAGAAAAATACATTATTAACCAAAGATATTATATAATAAATCAAGTAAAAAAACAATACGAGCATATGCTTTCAAACGGCTCGGCAGTTTTAATGAACTGCCGAGCCATTTTCCATCAATAACTCGGTAACCCGTAACCGAAGATCTCAAAGTGTCCGACCGCATAATGCCTCTCCGCACAGCTGTCTCCTGTATTGCCTTCAACGGTAGTGATAATACCGTTCTCCACCTTTTCAACAATACCGACGTGATCCGCAGTTCCGGTAAGCCCATTCTCCTGCCAGTCGAAGAATATGATGTCCCCGGCTTTGGGTGTATAGGTGTTGTCCTGCCATTCGTTGCGTTCTCTGAACCATTCAACAGCAGGAGCGCAACCGGCGAATTTAGGTATGACTCCGGATTCAATGTAACCGCACCTGTCAGCGCACCAGGAAACGAAACAGCAGCACCATTCGACTCTGCTCGAAAAGCCATACCAACTCCAATATGGCTCGCCACCTATATTCCCTATCTGAGTCAGAGCCATAGCAACAATGTCTCCGTTTGCGCCTCGTATGCCGTAAAGGAACTGATCCCATAGCCCTCTGTTTCTCTCGTCGAGCAGTTCATTCAACTGCTCGTTCTGTTCATCTGTAAATCCGTATTCAGACGCCATCTCTTCAACCGACTTGTGAGATACGGTGATGTATAGATGAACTCTCTCCTGCGTTTCTTCCGTCTCGGATATATTTCCGTTACCGTCGTCAGTTTCGGTTATCACAGTGTCTTCTAAAGTTTCTGTCCGGTAGTCAATGACGTTCATATCCCAAAAGACTTCTTTAAGAAGTTCGAGTTTGTCCGAGTCCATAGTAGCGACCTCTTGAGGATTCTCCGGATCGCAGGCTATCTTTACAGAGTAAACAGCGAGAACGTCGGACCATACGGCACGGCTCCCGCTCATCTCGAGAACGTCGTGTTCGTTTGAACTCTTTATCTCCTCGATCTTGTTAAGATACTCATTGTTGATCTCAGTAATAGCAGTCTGCATATCCATACCGCTCTCCGAGTGTCCCCCGCCGGAATAGAATAGACCGAAACCGGAACCGACGATCAGCGCTACCATAGTTATCACCAGTATGATAACTACCGCAACCCATCCTCCTGCTGCTATCGCCGCAACAAGTCCTTTTACAGCCGCTATCGACGCCTTTATTGCGGCGATCGTAACTCTGACTGCGACCTTAACAGTCTTTGCGGCAGCTTTGGCTGTTGCCCTTGCCGCTTCAGCCGACTTCTTTGCCGCCTTCGCTGCCATCTGCGCCGTTTTCTTCGCCGCTTTTGCAGTTTGCTTTGCGGTCTTCTCAGCCTGCTTTGCTGTCTTGATAGTAGTCCTCGTTGTACGCTCTGCGGTCTTGACCGTCTTTTTAGCCGACTCTCCCGCGGTTTTGATGTTCCTCTTAATTGTCTTTGTCGTTGCTTTCCCGGTAGACTTTGCCGTCTTCTTTATGCTGTCGGCATTGCGGCGTTTCTGTTTTATCTCCCGTACAAGTCTCTTGCCTTCGTCATAACCCTTTTTGACTGTCTCTTTTGAAGCGTGAGCAGTCTTTCTGGTTACGTCTTCAGCCGCATACTTGATATTGTCCTGCGCGTACTCCTGCGCGGATATCTTGCTGTCGTCGGATAAGTTCTTCGCCGTGTCTTTCGATTTGGAAAGGCCTCTTTTCATCTTCGCGGCAAGATCTGCGCTCTTGTCAAGTACACGGATATCCTTCTTCGATCCCTTTGTCTTAATATCCTTCATGCCGCTTTACCTCCGGTTCAGAATGCTTCTTCCCACACGGTTATCGTAACGCTCCGTCCGTCTCCGTTACAGGTATACATAAAGTACTTGCCCGTATATGCGTCAAAGACGGAAGTCATATCGGGATATACAAGATCAGTTGAAGTATTGATCGCGTTCGGGATAAGGTCTATGCAGCGGAACGTCCTTGTACCGTTTGATGAAACGATGTACGCTTCTGTACTTCCTATATCAACGTACCGTATCATCGTGAATCCCTGATAGTCGTGATCCGCTATCATAACATCAGGCTTGTCATCCCAATCTAAATACGCCGCAGAGTCGTAATTGTCGACTACCTGCTGTGCGTTTGAGTATGCGGAGAACAGCGCTACGTCTATTTCAACGTCGGGGATCAAAAGCCGCCCGAGGTTTCCCCGGACGGCTTGTTCTTCTCCTAGCTTCTGCTCATACGTCTTTACCGTTTCGTCTCTGACTTCTCCGCATACGGTGCAGTAATCACGGTATATCTCATCTGTGTCGAGAGACGCTTCCTGTATCAGAACAAACCCGCTGAAGGTGTGTTCATACTCCTGTATCGCCTCCTGTTCGAGTATCTCTCCGCACTCGATACATCTTACCTCCGACAGCCCCGTCTTCGAGCAGGTCGGCTCTCTGACATTTATCAATACTCCGGGATAATGAACGTGTACCTTTTCCACCCTCGATTCGGGCAGCGATCTTCCTCCTATCGAATTAAAGAGGGTAAACATAGCAGCGATAAATGCAAGTATCTTTCCCATTACCTGACCGCTCCTTTCTCCGGAGCGGTCTTTTGTCTGTCGGGAGAGCTTCCTTTGATGAAATCGAGATCGTTCTTGACAGACTGCTTGACTTTGTCCACTCTTATCTTGTCAGCGTTGTCATACGCTTTCTTTTCAAGAGACGAAAAACCTCTGCCGAGTTTTTCAAAGAGTTTGGCGAGTCTGTTAAGAGTTCCGCGGTCAGCCTTGTCCTTCGATTCTTTTGCTTCTTTACCTATCAAGATCCTTCCTACGTTCTTAAAGTGTCCCTTTGCACTGTTGAGTTCGGACTGCATAGAAAAAAGCTGCTTTGAATCCTGCGAGAGATCTGCAGAAAGTTTTCCGAACATCTTTCCGAGCTTGTCAAGAGTTGCGGGGATCTTCATGGCGTTGAACGCCTTTTTGAACGCTTCCTTGCCTTTCTCCTTGAAAGCTTTTACAGCGTTTGCGGCTGACTTGATAAGGTTGTCCTTTACTCTGCCTACTACGGAGATCGCCTGCCTTATCTTCCCGTCCGTCTTCTGAACAAGGTTCTGACATTTCACTCTGAGAGAACTGTTGTGGATAAGGTTTATCTCAAGTCTCATGCTCTGCATCTCTTTGAGCATTTCTGTGAGAGTGTTCTCCATATCCCCGATGTAATCGACGAGCGCTTCGACGTCACGCTTCTCCTTGTGCATATCGTTCTTTTCGAGTGTATCCATCAATTCTGCTATCTGAGGATGTTCTTTGAGTTCATTCATCAGTCATCACCTCCTTAATCCGTTTCACCCGGTTTGGTAGTCATAAGGTGATAGAGCCTTGTGTGCTTTGGGAACTTGTTGACGAACGGAACGAGAGCGGAGCCGACCTTCATAAGTCCTCTTCCTGCTTCCACGTTCGTGATATATGAGAGCTGAGTATCGGAGATATTGAGAAGCTCCGCGAGCTTTATTCTGTCTGTTGACGCCTGGTTGAGCATAATTACGAACTCGGAGTTTGCGAGCATAGTTCTTGCGGTATGGCTCTGCAGAAGGTCGTCTACGTTCTGTGTGATACCGGTACAGAAGGCTCCGTACTTACGGACTCGCTTCCAGAGAGTGAACAGGAAGTTTGCGGAGTATTCGTGCTGGAACAGAAGGTAGATCTCATCAATGAAGATAAATGTGTTTTTGCCCTTCGCTCTGTTCGCCGTTATCCTGTTCAGAATACTGTCAAGGACTACGAGCATACCGATGGGAAGAAGCTGTTTACCCAGGTCGAGGATATCGTAACAGATAAGTCTGTTGTCGACGTCAACGTTAGTTTTCTTTGCGAATGTATCGAGAGAGCCGTCTGTAAAGAGTTCTATTGCAAGGGCGATATCCTGCGCTTCCGCTTCCTCCTGCTTGAGAAGTTCCGCTCTGAAGTCTTTGAGAGTGGGGACCGTTCCGGTGTATCCTCTTCTCTTGAAATTGCGGTAGATATTCATAGCGCACCGGTCGATAAGGGACTTTTCCTTTGCTCCGAGGCTTCTGCTTCCAATGAGCTGTTCACAGAGGGACAGAATGAACTCCGATTTGAGTATTACCGGGTCTTCTCCGTCTCCATAGTCCTTGTTTATATCCATCGCATTGATATGGTTCTTACTTGTCGCTGAGATGTCAATGATAGAACCTCCGAGAGCTTTTACAAGAGGAGAATACTCACGCTCAGGGTCGATAATGATGATGTCCGAATCTCCGTCGAGCATAAGGTTAGTTATCTCGCATTTACCCGTAAACGATTTACCTGAACCTGATACTCCGAGTATGAAAGAGTTGCCGTTCAGAAGGTGTCGTCTGTTTGCGATGATCATATTGTTGCTTATCGCGTTCTGTCCGTAGTAGATACCTCTCTCGTGCCCGATCTCCTGTACCTTGAAGGGCATAAATACGGCGAGACTCTCTGTTGTCAGAGTACGAAGTACGTTTATCTTCCTGCACCCGATGGGAAGGACCGTATTAAGTCCGTCCATCTGCTGAAATTTAAGAACGGCAAGCTGACAGAGATGACGTCTTGCCGTCGACAAAAGCGCTTCGGTATCGGAGTCGAGCTGTTCCTTCGTATCGGCAACGTGGACGAGAGTTATCGTCGCGCACATCATACGCTGATCTCTTGTAGTCAGGTCGTCGAGAAACTCTTTGCTCTCCTTCCTCTGTAGCTCCATATCGTAAGGAACTACTGCTGAGAAGTTATTGTTCTGGTTCTGCTTTCTCTGCCAGTTAGTTATATTCGTCTCCACCCCGAGAAGTCTGTTCTCGACCTCTCTTACTGCCTCGTCCGTGGGGATCGGCATAATATCTATCGAGAGCATAAGGTTACGGTTGAGTTCCGTAAGTTCAGATACCATACTGTCCTTGATATACGCGGCAAAATCCTTGATAAAGAGAACTCTTGCAAACTTATCTCCGAGCTTAACGTAGTCGTCGAAACGCTCTATGCTGTCCGGACAGATATAGTCCTTGAAGTCGTGTCCTTTGCGAGCCATCTCTTTGAGATCGAATCTGAAGAACACTTCCTCTCCCGGTCTGTAAAAGTCGTGGAGGATACGAAGGCGCTCCGTTACGTCGAGGTCGGAACACTTTGAGCCGAGGGCATTGAAGTGTGCGACGAGGTCTGAACTGACTCTTGAGAAGTACGTTCTCGCCTCGTCTATATCCTTCTTCGCTATGGAGATAGTCAGATACTTTTCCTGAACTATTCCGTTGGCGTCTGCGGCTTTGTCTCTCAGCATATCGTTATATTCTCTGCGATACACTTCGAGATCGTCTCCTCTTTCGGGCATGAGGATATTTCTCTCAAAATCGTTTCTGTTGAGTTTATGGTTATTGATAGTCAGCTTTGTCGTGGCTCCGCTGTCGAGACTATTTAGCAATTCAGAGTACGCGAGGAACATTGTTTCCTTATCTTCTTTACTCGCCACAAGGTAGTTTATATCTTCAAACTTGAACGTCTTTGTATATCTGTTTCCTACTTTGAATATGCCGTCCTCATACACTCCCGATATGGGGATGTAGTCGTGGACAGTTTTCGGAACTCTATACGCTTCCTTATCCTGCTTCAGCATATTCTTAAGTGATTTCATCATAACTGTCTTACCTCCTTCTTTGAGGACTTCATAACTGCTTCGTGATAGAGTGTGTCGCACTCGAATTTGACCTTCTGCGGCTCAAGGAATTTACTCTTGATCCAGGTCATGGCGAACTGTTCCGCGGGCATACCGTTGTAGCTGATGAATCCCATCGCAACGAACGGCGCTGCTCCGAGCATACATACCCACGAAAGAGTTTCCACTCCGAGACTTGATTTCAGAGTGAAGTACATCAATACTGCCACTCCGACTCCTATCAAAGCAAAAAAGAACTGTCTCATCGACAGTCCGAAAAACATTGATTCTGTGTAGTTTCGTATTTCTTTGTTTATCTTGATTTCCAATAATACATCCCTCCTAAAATCCTTCTTGACATAAAAAGCGCCCACCATTCTATGAGCGCAATTCGTTAAATATGAATGTCTTTCTATGAGTAAGTAGAATCAACTGACAGTTAAATCATCATGATAATACTTATTCTATAGGCCAAATGTCTTTATCAAAGGTATCTTTATTTTTTCTGGCGATGATCCAAAGTGCTTTACAGTCCTTTCTTTTGATATTGATTTCACCTTCATGTGCCTTTTGAATGATATCAACAATTCGCAAACAAACAATATCATCTATGCCTGTATTCAACTGCGAATCAATAATCGGCTGAAGATTCTTCTCGTCCGTAGCAAATACCGGAATACCTGTTGCTTTGGCATATGCTAATGAGCACGTCTCGCCTTTGTTTTTTCTAGGCTGGTTTGGATTTATCATCACTCTTTCCAAATTACGATATGCTGCGTCAAACACAGCACGATCTTTAGCCTCCAGCCCACTCTCGTTGACTTCTTGAATAATCCCTTCATTGATTAAATCATTCAATTGGCTGACCGCAGAAGGAGGCATCAAAACTTCGCCGCGAGCATGAGTATGAATATATATCTTTTTTGAAATTAGCGGAAGAAGTTCATACAAAAACCTATATTTATCGCTGCCACCCAATTTAATGCACAGATCAGCATCAACAATCATAGCATCTATCATTCGTCTTCCTCCATGATCTCGTCTAATTCGTTATCTGAAGGAAATGTGTCGGTGCTTTTTTTGAAGATTCCAAGATCCTCCGGTTTCAACCCGCATATTTCTAAAAGATATTCCAATTTTTCAAATGTAACCAGTCCCGCCTTATATGCATTCACCGAAAGCTCTGCAAGGTTATCGATAGCTATCTTTTCATCGGCTTCCCCTTCGGAAATTGCATATATTCTTCTGTGTATTGAAATCGATTCGTCTGATTCGGAAAGCATCTTTATCTTTTCAAAATCACTTATCAATCCGATCTCATGCAAACGCTTAACCATTGCTTGATACGGTACGGTAAAGAGCTCCGCCAGTTGTAATACCTCTTTAATAGATATTTTAGTTATTTTATAAGTGTTTATCTCCTGACGCAGCATTGTTTCATCCACAAGAAACTCAGCTGCAAATCTGTTTGCCTTTTTCTCGTTAATAGCTTTACCTTTTTCGTCAAGCAAATTACCCGGAAGAATGTCAGGGTTCTGCTCATACCATATATGATATAGCTCATGAGCTGCAGCAAAAACCTGACACGGAATCGGAATAGATGTGTTAATTGCTACAAAGGGCTTTTCCAGACCTGCGTCATTTGTTGAACCGCTGATTCTGGTAAAGCCCCATGGAGCGTCTTTTCCAAGCGGATAATAGATCACCCTTGAGTAAAGACCAAGTATAGAAAAGATTTGTGTTCCAATAATGTCGTTTGTTTTACGACAATACCCAAGTTTTTCTCTTGCTTGCCCCTTTACTTCTTCAATTTCAAAATCATTCAACTCCCTAGGCATCAAGCAGGTCCTCCAGCATGTGAATTTCATCAATTGCAGAACGTATCAAATTAACCTTTTCTAGTGTCTTTTCGTCTGTTACGCTTCCCATAAAACTAAGACTGTCTGCAGAAACAGGCTCACTAGGTACAGTAAGCAATTCATCGGTTGTTGTTCCCATAATTGATGCAATCTTTGCCAATTCATTTACATTGATTGCCTTACTTCCTTTTACGATCTTGTTCATAACTTGCTTGGAAATTCCCAACGCATCTGCGAGGGTTTGCTGTGTAACACCTTTTAAATCTAATTGCTTTTGAATGTTCGCACCAACCTGCGCAAAATCGATCGCATACATAATTAATTCTCCTCCTAATCTATTCTGTATATATAGTATATCATTAATTTAAGCAAATTGTCAACATATTGTTGACTATTTTTAAAATATATATTCAGAATATTGACTGAAAAAATAACACATAAGGTATTTTTTTTAAATCAAAGCCCCATCATTTCACGAACGATCCGGTCAGCCATTTTCACGCTTCCGACCAGAACGAGCATATTGAATACAAGCTCCCCTATATACGTCCAAACCTGCGTAACAGCCGAAGCGGACGAATCAACGACAGGCGGACTTGAAGCGAATACCGAGAAGATTATGCAGGCGAGAACGATGATCGCGCCTTCAAGAAGGACAGCACAGTAGCTCTTTAGGAACGTCTTTCCGACATTTTGAGTGGGTTCTCCGGCAAACGTTGAAAGCGGTATCGGAGCTATCGCAGAATACATATATATCTTAAAGAAACGTCCGTATACGCTCATTATCATAATGAAGGAGAGTACCGTCATAAAGAGACCGCCTATGAGAGTAACAGCCCAAAGAGGGATGGACTCCCAGAATCCGCAGTCCTCTATCGCGTCGATTATGCTTTGCGGAAGTGTCGTCGAGCTTGAACTCGTTATTCCTGATGATACCATGATATTCGATATTATGCCCTGAACTATCATCATCAGCTTGAGAAGCAATTCCAAACCGTAGGTTATCACACCTTTGGCAATTGCAAAACGTATAAATAGCTTCAGGGCATGTTCAGGCTTTTTGACTTCTGTAAAACTTCCGCAGGTCTTTACTACGCCGATGACAAAGAACAGCACGAGAAGAGCGTATCCGATAGCTTGCAGAGTACCGTGAATGTTGACTATCACGTTCCATATCGCGCCGCCTTTGAAGTCTTCCGGCGACTGTGTGAGCAGAGTCCATATCTCAGCAAACTTTTCATTCCATGTTTCCAAAGCATTATCAAGATTATCTACTACCCAGTTAGAAATATATATCCCTCCTCTCTGTGGATGTTACGGAGTACCGTTTTGCCGGTACTCCGATATATCAGCCTGTGATAAGGTTCAGTATCTCTTTTGCAAAGGTGATAATGATACCGCCCGCGACTGTCAGAAATCCGTTGGCGCGCTGTGAAGGGTCGTGGCTCTTGAGACTGAGTCCGACCTGTACGATACCGAACCCGAGAAGGATAAGTCCTATCGCCCTTATCAGTCCGAATATGAAGTCGGAGAGATTGTTGACTACCGTCAGCGGATCTCCTCCGGCAGCAAATGCGGTCACGGACAGAGTGCAGATCATAGTAAGCACTATGACTGCGGCGCAGTATGCGAGAAATCCCTTCTTAGTTTTCCCCTGAAGAGTTCTTTTGGGACTTGTGGTGTCGTGGGAGCGGTTTCGCGCTGAAAATATCATCATAATTAAATTCCTCCTTTATTTCTTTTTCCGGTTTCCCGGTCAGTATTTCATTGATCTCTTCTTCCGTTAAGATCACATAGTCTCCTTCGATAACGTCTTCGTCGTTATGAGGAGCGTCTATCAATGAGTCGTCAAACTCAATACTTGCAAAGCTGTAATTTTCTTTCTCGTGCCTGTAAGGCTGCGCTTTACCGTCTGTGGTAAGCGATACGTTAGGATGTTTCAGGATGTCGTATTTGAAGTCCATAACAGGTCTCTCGCCTCTGATAAAGAGAAGAGCGTACTTGTTGTCAAGCATCCTCACTTCATCGGGAGTCATAAGCTCACGTCCGGTTATCTGCCAGTTGGTAGAATAGTTACCGTTTCTTCCTCTCGACTGTCCGTAGGTGTTCATGTCTATCGTCTCTTTGCCGAGAAGCTTTGAGACGTATTCGTGAGTCGACTGCTCGTTGCCTCCGAGATAGAGGAACTCGTCGCAGTTGCCCACGATACTCTCCCACTGTTTCTCAAACAGAGCCTTTAACTGTGCAAGGTTCTGTATTATGATTGATACGGAGATCTCACGGCTTCTCATCGTAGAGAGAAGTTTATCGAACTCATCGGGAAGAGCGACGTTCGCAAACTCGTCCATTACGAAGTGAACGTGTACAGGAAGTCTGCCTCCGTGTACGATATCCGCTTTGTAGTAAAGCTGTTGGAATAACTGCGTATAGAGCATACC
>Ga0247609_10006338_pt1 | contig 11413 bp, 9 predicted proteins | sample 172DNAGHGlowgp2_FD_193487 | JGI IMG/M metagenome (GOLD analysis project Ga0247609, IMG submission 193487) | Sheep rumen microbial communities from Palmerston North, Manawatu-Wanganui, New Zealand - 1728 DNA GHGlow gp2 | ecosystem: Host-associated > Mammals > Digestive system > Stomach > Rumen ... | reverse complement strand
GTCGCGTTATCGACCGCACCTTGAAGCACAACAAGAGCCGCGGGTTCCTCGTCGAGGGTGAACCCGGCGTGGGCAAGACGGAATCCATCGAGAAGGTCCTCGAAGGGCTCCCCGAATACCCGGTCTTCTGGGTCCCGCTCGAAGCCATCGGCCAGGAGTGCATCGACCAGACTTTCGAGACGATTTCCCGGATCGACCACGCCATCGTGGTGTTTGACGACATCGAGGGCGTGTTCAAGGGCGAGAAGGATGTATATTCCTCTGACTTCATTACTTACCTTGACGAGCTCCGCGAAGAGCCCAGCGGCCATATCGTAATCATCATCGTGAACGAGCCGCAGAAACTCCACAACACGCTCCGCATGCGCCCGGGCCGCATTGACGAGGTTATCGTCGTGACGGCGCCCCAGAACGCACTCGAAATTTTCGATGTAATCAAGCAGCGCTTCATAGTCGAGAAGGCTGAGCTCCCTGAATGGGCTACGCTCGACAATCCCAGGTTCGAGGAAATCTGCACGGAGCTTGCCAGCAAGGGAATTACCCAGGCATACCTCGCCGGCATCATTTCCGACCTCACCACGCTGTATGAGGGCGAGTGCACGCTCGAAAACTTCCGCGCCGTCGTGGATAGCGCGTTGAAGAGCCGCGAGAACAGCATGCTCGTCGCCGGAAGTGATGGCCGTTTGTGCACTGCACAAACAGTCCACCCGACCGCCCCCTCCGGTCCTTCCCGGGGATAGCCGGAATCCGGATATTTGTGCACATTTGTGCACTATTCCTGGGTGAATTTAGACTATAAACAATACTTACCCGCTGGCGAAACCGGGCTTCCGGCCCGCCGGCCCAACTTTAACCTAAAGGATTCCTACATGGAAGAATTACAGGACACGAAAATGTCGGAACGCTCGTTCTTGAAGCAGGTCAAGAAGAAGGATGGCCCCCGGCAGAAGTTTGATCCACTTAAAATCGAACGCTGTATCACCCGAGCTCTCAATGACGCGAAGTGCACGCTCCCCCAGGAAAAAATCGAGGAAATGACCGGTGATGTGGTTGATTTGCTGTATGACTTGAAGCAGAAGTGCGTGAGCAATGAATCGGTTGCCATCGCTGTAAAGAAAGTTTTACGCGAAGTCAGCATGCCCGCCTATGATGCCTATGTCATCTTCCGCAACAACCGCGACCGCGAACGCACCCTCCAGTCCCCCCTTATCAAGACCGTCCGCGAAATCAAGCATGCCGAGTTGCAGAGCTCCAATACCCTCCGCGATAATGCGAATGAGAGCGGCGGAACCCCTGCGGGCATGTACGGCAAGATCGCAAGCGAAACCAACAAGATGTATAACCTGCTCGACAATGTGAGCAGGAAGTATGCGGAAGAGCACACCAACGGCTACCTCCACATCCACGACCTCAACATGTATGACCTGACCTTCAACTGCCTCTTTGCCCCGGTAGGCAAGAAGCTGAGGACAGGCTTCGATTCCGGTACCGGCTTCCAGCGTCCGGCGCAGACCATCCAGAGTGCTGCCGCGCTTACCGCCGTGATTCTCCAGTTGCAGTCCAACCAGCAATACGGCGGCATCGCCTGCGACAACTTCGACTTCGAGCTCGCCCCGTTCGTGGACCGTTCCTTCCGCAGGAACCTTGCCATCGAACTGAACGCGATGGCCGAATATCGGGAAGAGGATGAGAACCTCGCCGAATATCGCACGCTCCCCGAAGAGTCCGACGACATCGAGAAAACTGTCAAGCGTATCGCGAAGGTGCTCGCCAAGGCCAATGTGTCCATGAACCAGCCGAGGAAGAAGCTCTATTGCAGTTTCCCGAAGAAGTGCGTCGACCGCGCATGGCTCTACACCGATGCCGATACGCATCAGGCAATGGAGGCCCTTGTCCACAACTTGAACTCCTTGCAGTCTCGCTCAGGAAACCAAGTTCCGTTCTCGTCGTTGAACTTTGGCCTTGATACTTCCAACTGCGGACGAATGGTCAGCAAGAACCTCATGCGTGCCCAGTATGAGGGCATGGGTGACGGCCTGACCGCCATCTTCCCGATCCTCATCTTCAAGCTCATGAAGGGTTATACCAAGAACCCGACCGACCCGAACTACGACCTTTACGAACAGGCCGTCGAATGTCTGGCCCGTCGTTTCTACCCGAACTTTGTGTCGGTGGACAGCACCTTCAACAAGCCCTATGTGAAGTACCGGACCAAGGAAATCGAACTCGCCGATGGGCTGCGCAACATCAAGGTCCGCGGAAAGGATGAGGGTTTCGCTGAATACCACGGGATCATCGAACGCTCCGAATGCCCGGAATACGAATACGAGGTGGAACCGGGCGAATACTGGGAAATCGTCGAATACGATGAAAAGAAGCTCTCCCTCCGCAAGCTGATCGAGAACACCACCATTGCGACGATGGGATGCCGCACCCGTGTCATCGGCAATGTCAACGGCCCGGAACAGACTACCGGCCGTGGCAACTTTGCCTTCCATACGATGAACCTCCCGCGCCTTGCCATCGAATCCCATATCGAGAAGGACAGCACCGACGAACGCATCGCACGCTTCTACGAGAAGCTCGACGCATTGCTCGACGATGCCAAGGAAAGCCTTGTCGAACGCTTCAACCTCGTGTGCCAGAAGACTTACGAGCGTTATCCGTTCACGATGCAGGAAGGTTTGTACCTCACTTCCGATGACAAGAAGCATGAACTGTCTGATACCATCGCCGAGGTGATGAAGCAGTCCACGCTCTCCATCGGCTATATCGGCATCGCCGAGACGATCAACCTCCTTACCGGCAAGATTTACGGTGTCGATCATGAGGTGGATGGACTTGCGGTGGCCATCGTGAAGCACATCCGTGACTTCTGCGACGCTACCCAGAAGAAGACCCACATGAACTGGTCCTGCTTCGCCACCCCGGCAGAAGCTGTCGCGGGCCGGTTCGCCACCATCGACGCCAACAAGTTCGCCGACAACAAGAAACTTGCCGATGTGAACCTTGAACGCATCTTCGGGAAGGGCTACTACACCAATTCCCACATGATGGACTTCTCCCTCGATGTCTCCCTCGACGAGAAGATCAAGGTGGAAGCCCCGTTCCATGCCCTCACCAACGCTGGGCACATCTTCTACTACAAGTTGAACGGCGACTTGACGAAGAACATCCCGGCTGTGAAGGCTGCCATCGACGCCATGTATGACGGCAACCTTGGGTACTTCACCGTCACGATGGATTCGGACGACTGTCTCAAGTGCGGCTACCATGGCATCATCGACAATGTATGCCCGAAGTGCGGCTGCAAGGATGAACGCTATTTCGTCCGTGTCAGGCGAATTACCGGATATTTGACCGGTTCTCCGAGGAAGAGTATTCTGGACGCTTGGTGCGATGGAAAGAAGAAGGAGCTCATCGACCGGCACAACATCTAGCCGGTGGCCATAACCAGTGAGGCCACCCGGAAGGGTGGCCTTCTTTTTTCGAGGTTTTCATGAACTTTTCAAAGATTGATCCGATGTCCATCGTGGACGGCGAAGGCTGCCGCGTGACGCTGTTCGTGTCAGGCTGCCGGAACCATTGCCCCGGGTGCTTCAACGAGGCAACCTGGGACTTTGCCTACGGCAAGGAATTTACCGACATCGAGGTGAACGAGATTATCACGGCCTGCAGCAAGCCGTATATGGCCGGCCTTACCATTCTCGGCGGGGAACCGTTCGAGGAGGAGAACCAGCCCGCCGTGCTCGACCTCATGCGCAAGTTCCATGAAGCGCTGCCCGAAAAGAATATCTGGGTCTATACCGGCTATGTGATGGACCGCGACCTCTGCCCGGGCGGACGCAAGTGGGTCCTGGGGGTGACGAACTGCATCCTGGATCTCGCCGATGTTATCGTCGACGGTCCTTTCATAAAGGAAAAGCGGGACCTCACATTGAGGTTCCGCGGAAGTTCCAACCAGCGCATCCTTTACAAGAAGGATGGTTTCTTGCACTGATCACCAGTTAGAGAGTTCAACCGAAATACCTAGACTACTCAGCGGGGACGCGTTAGACGCGTGCCCGTTTTTGCGTCTGCTGCGCGGGTCCAGGTGTGCCGTCACTCCGGGGCTTGGCATCCCCAGCCATGCCCGGTTTTCCTGCGACATGGATTTGGCCATCTTCATCCGTCGCTGTTCTTCGTATGTGAGGCCTGGTTCCACCGACACGCCGCAGGCCCCGGAGAAACCGGAGAAGTTTTCGTTGGCTGCCCATGGATTTTCACCGAATGCGCCTATTGGCATGGTCCCAACCGTGACGCCGTAGTCTCTCCCCATGCGGGCCAGCTCGTTCTGCACATAGTTGCTTATGGCTTCGCTTGCCATCATCATGTCGTGCCTGGTTTTCGGGGTGTCCTGCTGGTATTTGAATCCGGCCAGCTGCTGCATGCGGCTTTCCAGTTCCGCCATATACCTTGGACGCATCGTGATCGGTATTTCGATGCGCTTGGAACCGCAGTCCGCCGCGCCGAGAGGGATTGTTCCTACATCCGACTTGTTCGCCGCAGCCTCGGTTTCCAGTTCCTTGTAACGCTTCCAGAGGCGGTCCAGCCGTGCCTGGTAGAAGGCCCGGAATGACTTGTTCTCCGGTATGTCGAGCAGTGTGACCAACCGGTCCTTGGTGTATGCGATGTTGAGCGAATATGTTTCCTTGAGCGATAGCAGGTAGGCTTGTCGTGCGTTTGGCATGCTTAAATCTCCTAGACTTAAATATAGCAATTATGACGGCGCGGCCATAGCGGAATTTGCTATATTTCTGCCATGGAACCCAAAAACCTGCTGTTTTATCTTATCAAGCGTAACTCGGACGGGCTATACCTGATGGATAGCAGCATGTGCACCTTCGGGAAGTTCTGTCTCGGGCATACCGTTGCTCCGCGTACCACGGAAGAAGCGACAATGTGCATCGACCGTGTCGTGAAACGGCGCGGCCTCAAACCGTCGGACCTTTCCATCGTGCCGGTGGGTATAATATCACAATCAACCCAAGAGGTTAAATAACAATGTCTCCAGTGGCAATCGGAATCACCATCGCAGCAGTCCTGCTCGTAATCATTCTCGTAACGGGATATGTCAAGGCACCGCCTGACAAGGCATACATCATTTCCGGCTGGCGTGAAAAGCCGAAGGTCCTCGTGGGCCGCGCCGGCTTCCGCATCCCGTTCATCGAACGACTTGACATCGTTGACTTGAAGATCATGACCATCCTCATCAACAAGACCGATCCGGTCCCGACCATCGACTGCATGTTCGTCAAGGTTGACGCGGTCGCTACGGCAAAGGTCGATTCTACCGCGGAACAGATTGCAATCGCCGCACAGAACTTCCTTAACATGTCATCCGGCGATTCGAGCAAGATTAGCGACAAGGCCGATTTTTCGTCCAAGAAGACCAATAACAGCATCGCGAGCATGATTGACAATATCCTGGACGGCTCGTTGCGTGAAGTTATCGGCCAGATCAAGATTGAGGACCTCGTCAGCAAGCGCGATGAAATCACCCGCCTCGTGAACGAAAGCGCCACCAAGGACCTCAAAAAGCTCGGCATCCGTCTCGACACCTTCAACATCCAGAAGTTCGACGATGAATACATCGACGGTGACGGCGTCAAGCACAGCATGATCAAGGAACTCGGTACGGAACGCGCCACGGCTATTCTCAAGACAGCGGCCAACGCAAGGGCAGCTGCGGATGCGGACATCCGTATCGCGCAGGCCGAAGCCGACAAGCGTGCAAACGACATCGAAGTCGAAAACGGTCTTGCCATTGCCAAGCGCAACAACGAGCTCAATGTTACCAAGGAAGAACTCCGCGCGGTGGAAGAACGCAAGAAGGCCGAAGCCGACACCGCCTACGAAATCACCAACAAGGAACGCCAGAAGGCAATCAACCTTGCTGACGGTGACGCCAAAATCGTTACCGAAAAGAAGAACGCGGAAATCCAGGAAGTAAAAGTTTCCATCAAGGAACGCGAATACCAGGCCGACATCGAAAAGAAGGCAAAGGCCGACCGTATCGCAAAGCAGGAAGAATCCGAAGCCAACCTCTACACCCGCAAGCAGGAAGCCGAAGCGAAGCGTATCGAACAGGAACAGGAGGCTGCCGGCGCCAAGGCAATCGCCGACGCACAGAAGTATGCCGGTCTCGCCGAAGCCGATGCAATCGAAGCCAAGGGTAAGGCAGAGGCATCCGCACTCCTGAACAAGATTGACGCGATGAACCGGGTCAACGAAAACGCCGTCACCCAGATCAAGCTCGACACGGCAAAGGAATACATCGGCCAGCTCCCGGCCATCATGGGCTCCTTCACGAAGCCGATGGAAAAGATCGACAAGATTACGATGTTCGGAACCGGCAACGCCGCGAAGATCACGGAAAGCATCACCACGATGTTCAAGCAGGCATCCGACGGTATCGAACAGTCCCTCGGCCTCAGCCTCCCGAGCATCATGAGCGGCATCTTCGGTGGCGCAGCCGCTGCAAAGCTGGCAAACGCCGGCAAGCAGGAAATCCCTGTCCCGCCAGAGTTCGCCAAGGTTGATTCCACGCGCAGCCGTGCAAGGAACGACCACCAGTAATCCCAGAAACCCGAACGCGGGGTAATGTTGCCCCGCGTTTTTCTTTTGGACAAAGATATGTCGTATTCCCTTATTTTCGGTGACTGTCTGGAGGAAATGAAGAAAATCCCCGACAAGTCGGTAAACCTGATTCTGTGCGACCTTCCATACGGGGTGACACATAACCCGCACGACAAGCGCATACCGTTCAAGCCTCTCTGGGAACAGTATGAACGGGTTATCAAGGATAACGGGGCAATCGTCCTGTTCGCCCAGGGCATCTTCTATGTTGACCTGGTCCAGTCGAACCGCAAGCTCTTCCGCTATGACCTGGTCTGGAACAAGAAGCTCGTTACCGGGTTTCTCAACGCAAAGCGCATGCCGCTCCGCTCGCATGAACAGCTTGCAGTGTTCTACAAGAACATGCCTACATACAATCCGCAGTTCCACGAAGGGAAACCCCTCCACGGCCGCGGAAAGTCCTACATGACCAAGGACATGGTGAACAACAACTACGGCAAGTTCAAGGCCACGGACGATGTGCGCAAGGGCAGTACCCAGAAATACCCGGTGTCGATTATCGACATCCCGAAGCCGCATCCGTCCAAGTCCGAACACCGGACAGAAAAGCCGGTTGACCTCCTGTCGTGGCTCATCAGGACATATACCAACGAGGGCGATGTGGTCCTCGACAACTGCATGGGATGCGGCAGCACCGGTGTCGCCGCGCTCAAAGAAAACCGCGTATTCATCGGCATCGAGATTGACCAAGAATACTTTTCCACGGCATTTGCCCGTCTGAGCAAGATCGGGAAGCCTGATTACGCGTTCAGCCCCAGTAATATCGCAACATTTGGAGAAACTGATGGAAACGAAAAATAGTCCGAAGAAACTGAAATACCTGGGCATTGCTCTTGACCGTAAGCAAGAAACTATGCCCTGCAATTCGGTGGGATTTCCGCTAGAACATGTCGAGACGGTTATGCAATCGCTCGATATTGAGAGGTTCCCCATTAACCGCAAGGTGATGTTTTCTGCGCATGGGTTCGAATCTACATTGCCGGGGTGGGCATTTAGGAAAAATTGTCCCAAGGAAGCTGTAATTGCCGAAATGGCGAAACGCGGGTTTACCGCCATATACCGTGGGGACGCTGATTCGTATGAGTGCCAAAGCCCGAAAGAGCACATGCCGCTGTATCGCCTAAGTGAATACATGTTTGACCGGCTTGCCGCAAATAACATCGCTACGGAAGTTGACTACATCAAGCATTACATCCATCAGCGCAACCCGAACTGGGATGGGCACGGCCCAACCGGAGTTGTTGGCGTCCTGTTTACGGGTGGCATGGACAGCACGGCCCTGGTCATCAAGAACCTGAAAGAGGGCAAGATTGTCGTCCCGATATATAACTGGATGAACCATGGAACTGAATCGTTCCGTATTCTGGTCATGACGGCTTATAGCTGCCTTAAGGTCAGAGTTAAGGGAAAGGTTGACACGAGCTGGCTGTGCCCGCTGGTTACGGGAATGCACATACCGCCTGACATTACGCAGCGCTGCATGTTCGAGGGGTTCATCCAGCAGCCGATGAACTCGCTGTCCTTGGCATACATCGCCCCGGAAATTTCTAGCCTGCTGGACGAAGTTCAGATGGGCATCATCAAGGGCGACCAGTCGGAAACTTACACCGAAGACATGAAAAAGCTGTATGAGGGTGCATTTGCGCTTTCCCATCTGTATGGCGAATATCACGACCGGTCAGTGACAAGTGATTCGAGGACGACAAGACGGCCCGATTTTACCTTCCCGATCCTTGACTGGGATAAACATAAAATCGCGGCATTTCTTGCAGAAAACAATGCGGCCGACTTCGCCATCAGTTGTGAGGTTCCGCTATGCGAATACTTGGTGTTCGCCCGGCTGGATGACGAGGAAAAGGCAAGCCTGACAACTGACACACCGGCAATCAAGTCCAAACACCACGACATCGGTATACATGTCCTGCTTGCCGATTGTGCTCGGTGTCATTCATGTGGCAGGTCGGAACATGAAGGGCGAGCACGCAGGTTCGTGACGGTTCAGCTTGCTGAATTTAACGATAATCCAGACAGCAACCCGCTGATTGACTACAATAAGATTGCGCATGATGTGAAACCGAATGCGGTACATTTCGGCGGAAAGTTATAGCAGCAATCGGAGATACAGAGAAGGCGCCGCGGTTACCCGCGACGCCTTTTTTCATTACGGCAACTAATGGCTACCATTCTACCCAGAATGTGGTTTCGAGGTAGAGCTTGTCGAACTCCTGCTGCCGGCGTTCGCGCGGATCGGCGGACATCTTGTCGAGCGTGATGATGTTGGACGGCTTTTCTTCCGTAACCTTGAACCCGTTTGCCTTCAATTTGTCGATGAGCTCGTGCTGGGTCTTGTACATGTCATCCGCCTTGATGTCGTCGGCCTTCGTACCGCCCTGTGCGGCTACCTGTTCTTCGAAGAACTTGTGCTTGAGGATGTTGACCGGGTATTTACGCGCACCGCTGATGGCTGCGACACCTTCCAGCTGTTTTACCAGCTGGTTGTAGGACCGGTCGAGCGGTGACTGTTGGGCGATCTGGGCAAGTCGTTCTGCGTCGTTCATTGTATCTCCTTGGATAGGGTGGCGCTGTTTTCCCAAAATATACAAAAAATGACCGCCCGCTCAAAGCGGGCGGCCGGTGTTTAGAGCATTTTCGGCTTGCCGGGGCCGGGATCTTTCTTCGGGGTTTCCGGCAGGTCGCCCACATCGCGCAGGTGCATCAGTCGCGAGCAGAACTCCTTTACCGTCAGGACGGTGTGCGTTTCGTCGTTCTTGCCGATAGAATGGGTGAACACTGCCTTTCCTGTCGCCAGCAGTGCGCTCCTGAAACCGCCGTTCTGGTTCAGCTGGTTGTATGCGCGGTTCAGTAGGATCTGGTATGCCTCGGAATCGCGTTTCATGGGGATGCCGCGCCAGTATAGTGTCTGGGTCGTATACCAGTTCTTGTGCTTCCCCTTCATCTTGGCCTTTATGCCGACCAGCGTGCAGACATGCGCCTGCATGTCCGGGTTGGCGAATTTCAGCGACTGGAGAAATCCCTCCATCGAGTTACACTGCACTCCGTCGATTTCGAACGGGTGCGGTGCGAAATTGCTTAACGAGCACGACGGCCATGAGTTCTTGCTTCCTATGTCCATGCGGACCTCCTTTGCCTGAAATATAGCAAAACGGAAATTTGCTATATTTCAACCGGGAAGAAAGCCCAGGAAATATACGATATGGCAAAGAATAGGAACCTGCGAGAGGCCAAAAGCGCCAAGAACGATGAATTTTATACCCGGTACGAGGACATCTGCCGGGAATTTGACCGTGTCCTGGAAAAGGACCCGGATTTCTTCCGCGGGAAGCGTATTCTCTGCCCCTGCGACGACCCCGAGCATAGCGCCTTCGTCGATTACTTCATGAACCATTTCGACCGCTTTGGCCTGGAGCGCATCACCTGCTCGTCGTTCAACCGCGGCGGGACCGGCGTGGCGCAGACCGTGTCGAGCACCCGGAACCTCCGCTGGGACCTGAAAGGAGACGGGGATTTCCGGTCGCCGGAAGTCACGGAGTTCATGCGGAACTCCGACATGGTGGTGACCAACCCACCCTTCAGTTGCTACTCTGCGGACACCGAAGTCCTTACCGACCGCGGGTGGAAGCGGTTCACGCAGGTCAAGCCGGACGACCTGATCCTCAGCATGGACCCGGCCACGAAGAAGATGGAATACGCGTTCATCGTCCGTGCATACAATACGCCATACCGTGGCAAGCTCTACCGATTCCGCAGACGCGACATGGACCTGCTGGTGACGGACAACCACCGCATGGTCTGTCTCGAACGCAAGGATCTGTTCTGCCGCGCCGACCAGGTGGTGCCAAACTTCCATTCGGTCCCGACGCGCGGCTTCAGCTATGATTGGAGCGGGCTGCATGAGGAGTTCTTTACCCTCCCGGGCGTAGTCCAGCGCGAGCGCTATACCCGCAAGGAAATCCAGGTCCCGGCCTGCAAGATACCGATGGGGGACTGGCTCGAGTTTTTCGGGTTCTGGCTCGCCGACGGGTGCTGCCGCTTCGGCAAGAACACCCAGGGGAACCCGCGATACACGGTAAGCATCAAGCAGAACGAGGCCAACGCCGACTATGTCATCGGCCTATACGAGAAGATCGGTTTTCCCTGCAAGGTCGAGAAGTCCAAGGCGTCACAGAACTTCAACTTCACCGTTTACAGCAAGCAGCTGTGGACCCACCTGTCGCAGTTCGGGAAGGCTACCGAGAAATGGATCCCGAGGGAATACCTCGAAATGGAACCGGCATACCTGAAACGCCTGTTCGACGGCTACATGCACGGCGACTCCCATTTCAACCACGCGGGCGGTTATGACAGCCATGTAATCGGCAGCGTGTCCTCGAGGTTGTGTGAGGCCATGCAGGAGCTCATCCTGAAAGTTACCGGCACCCTGATCCAGTTCCGTTTTCGGAAGACCAACGGTAATCCCTACTGGGAGGCCATGTGGTCGGTCGATGGGACCAAGCAAAGGTCCAGCTACCCTGAGCCGGACCTGGTTCCCTATGACGGGACGGTCCACTGCCTGGAACTTGACCGCAACCACACAATGCTCGTCCGCAGGAACGGCATCGCTACATGGTGCGGCAACTGCTTCCGCGAGTTCGTGGACTGGGCAGATAGTGCCGGACACAAGTTCTACATCATCGGGAACAAGAACTGCGTGAACTACAACGGCATGTTCCACTTG
>Ga0247609_10006335_pt1 | contig 11417 bp, 9 predicted proteins | sample 172DNAGHGlowgp2_FD_193487 | JGI IMG/M metagenome (GOLD analysis project Ga0247609, IMG submission 193487) | Sheep rumen microbial communities from Palmerston North, Manawatu-Wanganui, New Zealand - 1728 DNA GHGlow gp2 | ecosystem: Host-associated > Mammals > Digestive system > Stomach > Rumen ... | reverse complement strand
TAAAACTCTTGATCCAAAAGCTGAATATTATACATATGAAGATGGAGAATATAAAGTATGCGGTACTCTAACTACTTTTGAACCAAATGTTAAATATTACATTGATTATACTGATGTTGCAGAAGGTGATGAAGAACATCCATTAAAAATAAAGCTTGAAAATAAGTTTACAGGCGAAGTTTCATATTATGTAACATTCTTCCCTGCAACTCAAACTAATTAAAGATAATTAATTAGCTTTAAGCTTGTAATTATTTTATATTTAAATTTGAGATTATAAAATGAAGACACTGTAAATCATTTCTAAATTAATGAAATACAGTGTCTTTTGTATATTAAATTAATTATAAATATTTTTAAAATGAGATGATAATTATGATTGTAATTGAAAAAATAGCTGCATTTATTGCTAAATATATGGCTTTTATTGTGCTAATCATTGCGTGTTTGGCCTTTTTTGTTCCTGTCTCATCTTTATGGATTCAATCATCTTGGATTAATTATTTATTAATGGTTATTATGTTTGGTATGGGATTAACAATGCAACCAAAAGATTTTTTAATAATTGTCAAAAATCCAAAAGATATCTTAATAGGTTGTGTTGCTCAATTTACAATTATGCCTTTATTAGCATACTTATTATGTAAGGTATTTAATTTATCACAAGAATTGACTGTTGGAGTAATTTTGGTTGGAACCTGCCCTGGTGGAACCGCAAGTAATGTTATTACATATTTTTCAAAAGGAGATGTAACATTATCAGTAGGGATGACTTCAATAAACACTTTATTAGCAATATTTTTGACACCTGCTATAACATATTTATTTTTAAAAACTACTGTTAATATTAACTTTTTATCAATGTTTTTAAATATAGTGTTAGTTGTTTTTATTCCTGTTACATTAGGGTTAATAATTAACCAATTTTTAAATAAAATAACAATAAAAATAAAACCATTTTTACCAATTATATCAACAATTGGAATATGCTTGATTATTGCGTCTGTGGTATCACATAATGTTTCTAATATTAAATCATGTGGAGCACTTATTTTAATTATTGTTATAATTCATAATTTATTAGGATATGCATTCGGATTTGCTGTTGCAAAAATATTTAAAATGAATGTTGCAAGAACAAAAGCATTATCTATAGAAATAGGAATGCAGAATTCAGGTCTTGCATCATCTCTAGCTCAATCATCATTTTCAAATTTGGCTTCAGCAACAGTGCCAGGTGCAATATTTTCTGTATGGCACAATATTTCAGGGGCTATATTAGCATCATTTTATAGACGTTGGAAAGATAAAAATGAAAATGATAAAGATGCTTTAAAAGCAGAATCAGATATATCTGATAAAAAAGATATTGAATGATTTTTAATATAATTTCTTGATTATGAAACAATATATTAAAAATTATGGGGTGATTTATTTGAAAAAAGATATCAATCAAAGTATTAAATTATTTACTGATTATTGCATAAAAAACGGATTCAATAAGGAATTGTTTTTAAATGAAAAAAATATTGATGAATATGCCAAAACTGCAGCAAATGGTTATATTGGTTACCCAGTTGTTGAAGTTAATTTTAATGGTAAATATGATGAACATTTATTTTACAGAATGTTGAGGATAGATTTTAAAAGTAGACTTAATAAATCTGTAGGTATTGCTAGTGAAAATTATGAATCAGTTTTAATAATTGAGGCACCAATGGCAAAAAAAACTGGTAATCTTCAGTATTTAAAATCTATTGATCTTAAATCGTTTCATTTGCTTTTTATAAATGCAACACAAAGATCAAATACATTTGAAAAATATGCATTAATAAAAAGAAAACCTTATGTTGATGAAAATACTTGGTATGTTTATTTATTTGCGACAAAATTGGATCTTCAAAGATCTGGTTACGGAAAAAAATTATTGAATTTAGTCGTTGAATTTGCTAAAGAATATAAATATAAATTATGCTTAGAAACTAATTTAAAGGATAATATTAAATTATATGAAAGCTTTGGCTTTAAATTGGTTGATTCATCAATTTATAAGAATAAAATGGATCATTTTGTCATGTGCTTTAATTATAAAGAACAATAAATTGAAACTTCTAGTATACGATATTGTATATTGGAAGTTTTTTTTAATATAATATTAAGAATCATTCTTAATATAAAAAATATAATTTGGTTTTGTTAAAAAATAATGATATAATTGTTAAAGAAAGAAGGAGATGTTTTTTATGAAAAAGAAGTTTTTTAAATTATTTTTTACTTTGACTTTGATGTTAGGGTTCACATTTTCATTGGCTTCATGTAAAAATGATACTAATCCAGTAGAGCCAACACCAACACCAGAACCAACACCAGAGCCAACACCAGAGCCAACACCAGCTCCTGTGCCAGTTGGTCCCGTAACTTTAACTGAATTACCTGATGGTTATTATTCAAAATTATTCCAATTACCAGATTCAATTTTAGTTACTTTCAAAGATTGTAGTTTAGATGGTAGTTTTATGAACTTTGATGGTGTTCTTACAATTACTGATGATTCATATTTAAGAATTGGTATTGTTGATGACACATTAAAAGCTAATGGTTATATTAAACTTACAGGTTCTGAACCTTTATTTGAGCATTTTGTAGAAGGAAGTTTCTCGTTAGATGATTCATTTATTGCTAGAGGTGTTACTTCAACTGAAATAAACCTATCTACTTTTGTTGAATCTAAAGAAGAAGACACAGATTCATATGAAAATGATACAACATTCGTTTATAAAGAAATCGAGTTATCAAAAGATAAATTATTTGCTTTAATTAATAATGAATTAGAAAAGAATGAAATCGATTTTGATATTACTAAAGTAGATACTTTAGATGAAATTAAATCACTTATTAATATTTCAGATGAAACAATTGATGGTGCTAAAGCATTAATTGAAACTTTAGTTTCACAAATGTTTGGTTTAGTATTTGAAGAATCATTTGGACCAGATGAGGTAAAATTAGAATTTACTTTAAAGAATCTAAATCTTATAAATAATTTAACAAGTTCATTAACTATTGAAAATGTTGTTGATCTTTTATTAGGAAATGGTGCATTTAATAAAATTATTTCTAAATTAGAAGATTATTCATTAGTTGATACTGAAAATGCTACTCCAGAAGAAGGTGTACAATATTTCACTTTAGTTGATGGTGAATATGTTCCTTGCAAAAATTTAACTGAATTTGATCCAAATACTAAGTATTATATTGATAATAAGGATCTTGGTTCTTATACTCTAGCTGATTTATTAATCACAAGTGAAGAAGATAAAGAAGGCTTTGTTTCAGTTGATGCTATCTCTAATGGTGTTAACACTCTTTTAGATTTAGTAAAATATGTTCCAACAATTTTAAGCATGACTGGTAAAGATATCAGTGAAATTAATATTCCATTTGATTCTATAAATGAAGAAATGATTATCAATGTTATAAAGAATATGTTTATGCTTAAGGATGAAGCTGGTTTCTATGAGACTAAGACTGGCTTAACAGAATGGGAAGGCTATTCTAAAGGCGACGTATTTAGCAAGATGTATTATACTCAACTTTTTGTTGAAGCTGATACTCAAGAAGGCTTTGCTGAAGAATATAATTATTATACTTTAAACGATAAAAACGAATATGTATTAGTTGATACAAAAACTGTTGAAACTCCAGAAGAAGGTGTAACATATTATGTTGTTGATCCTGTAGAGGTTGAATTTGAAGTTGTGTTAAAGACACCTGATGCAAATGTAGAATATTATACTTTAAATGATAGTAATGAATATGTTCTTTGCGAAAATTTAACTCAATTTGATGAAAATAAGAATTATTTTGTTAAATCTGAAACATCAAAAACAGGCTATGAATTATTTGATATTCATACATATGCACTACCTGATTCAACAGCAACATATTATACAGGTATTTCATCTTTAGCTAAGTTCTTATCAACAGATACACTTCAAAATATGACTGTAAAACAATTATTAGGAAAAGGCTATATGCTATATTGCATGTTTGCTACTCCTGATGAAGTAAATATGGATTATGTTACTGAAGGTATTGATATTGATAAAATTATTGCTCCATATGTTGAGATTGCAAAGCAATATAAAGACATAAAGATATATGATTTAATTGCTCCAATTGTTGATAGAGTGCTTCCTAATTATGTTAAAGTTAGTGTAACTGAATGGGATCCCGAAAAGACATATTTTACATATAATGAAGAAAATAAGCAATATGTATTAGTTGATACTACAGTAGTTACTGCTCCAGAAGCAAATGTAGAATACTATGAACTTGTTGAAAGAGATGCAGCTGCTTTAGCTAAATTAATTTCAGATGGTATTAAATTTGTTGATGATGGATTAACATTTAATATTGTTACAGATAATGATGCTAAGCTAAAGAATGTTTTATTTGCATTAGATTTTGATAAAGTTAAAGGCGAAATTAATGTTGATTTTACTCAAGAATATAAAGATGAAATAAGAGAAGATTTATTGAAAAATATTCCTTATGCAAATAGACATGATGAAAATTCAACTCAATATTTTGAAGAATTATTAAATGATAATGTATTTGATGGTTGTGTTGGAGCTGATGGTGAAACATATTCATTAGTTAAAGAAAATGATAAATTTGTTGGTTTCAAAACTACACTTGGTTCAACTGTAACTGAGTATTCATTTGGTAAAAATGAAAAGGATAATGATAAATATAGTTCAGAAATGTTTTATTATGGTTCTCATTATCTTTTAGTATATGTTCAGTTATACAATAAAACAGCTGAAAAATTCACTTATAATATTAAATTTATCTATGATGTAGAAGCAAAGAAATTTGTAAGCTCATCACTAGATATTACAGATAACTATTATTATGATTATGAAAAGGAAGAATTTGTTTCAACTATGGTAGAAGTTGATACAAAAACAGTTAAAACTCCAGCTACAGAAACAACTTATTATAAATTTAATGATGAAACTAATAAATATGAAGTTGTAGTTATTAATTCTTTTGATGAAAATGTTAAGTATTATACTGTTAAGCAAGCAGAAGGAGATTCAACTCATCCATTCATTCTTAAATCTGTTTCAAGATTAACTGGTAGAGTTTCTTACTACGTTACAACTTATGCTTCAGCTCATAATTAAATTTCAATAAGATTTAAAATGGCTCTATAAGCTTTATGGCTTATGGGCCTTTTTTCTTGGTTCTATTTAATTAAATTCTTTCGTTATTTTTAAATTCATGTTATAATCAATAATGTATTAAAAAATGAGAGGAATTTGAAAGATGAATTTGAAAAATGAAGATTTAGAAGTATTTGAAGCAATTGAAAGCGAGTTAAAGCGTCAAAGAGAGCATATTGAGTTAATTGCATCTGAAAACTTTGTTTCACGTGCTGTTTTAGAGGCTCAAGGTTCTGTATTAACTAATAAGTATGCAGAAGGCTATAGTGGAAAAAGATATTATGGTGGTTGTGAATGTGTAGATGTTGTTGAAACATTAGCAATTGAAAGAGCAAAAGAGTTATTTAATGCTAAATTTGCCAATGTACAACCACATTCAGGAGCATCAGCTAATTTAGCTGCTTATAATGCTATATTGATGCCTGGAGATAAAATTTTAGGTATGTCACTTGATGCAGGTGGACATTTAACACATGGCTATTCAGTTAATTTTTCTGGTAAGATTTATAAAGCTGTTAATTATGGCTTAAAAGAAGATGGATATATTGATTATGATAAGGTTGAAGAAATTGCATTAGCTGAATTACCAAATGTAATTGTTGCTGGTGCTTCAGCTTATCCAAGAATTATTGATTTCAAAAGATTTAGAGAAATTGCTGATAAGGTAACAAAAGCTGCAGGTAGAGTTTGTTATTTTATGGTTGATATGGCTCATATTGCTGGACTTGTTGCTGCAGGATGCCATCCAAATCCAATTGAATATGCTGATATAGTTACAACTACAACTCATAAAACATTAAGAGGACCACGTGGTGGTATGATTTTAACTAACGATGAAGCGTTAGCTAAAAAGATTAATTCAAGTGTGTTCCCTGGATGTCAGGGTGGACCTTTAATGCATGTTATTGCTGCAAAGGCTGTTGCATTTAAAGAAGCATTACAACCAGAATTTAAAGAATATGCAAAGCAAATTGTTAAGAATTGTGCAACTTTAGCTAATGAATTAATGGCTAGAGGATATAAGCTAGTATCTAATGGTACTGATAATCATTTAATCTTAGTTGATATTTATGGTTCTGTTGGTGTTACTGGTAAAAAGGCAGAAAATATATTACATTCAGTAAATATTACATGTAATAAAAATGCTATTCCTGGTGATACTCAAAAGCCTACTGTTACATCAGGTGTAAGACTTGGTACAGCTGCAATTACAACTAGAGGCTTTAAAGAAGATGAAATGAAGCTTGTTGCTAAATTCATTGATGAAGCATTAAGAAATAAAGACGATGAAGCAAAACTTCAATCTATTAAAGAAGAAGTTGTTGCTTTAATGAAAAAGCATCCTTATTTAGAGGACTAATTTAATATTTGATAAATACTGATTCTAATTACACAAAGGGGTGGAATTATGAAAATATTTATTTTATCTAAGGATTCTGTTTTCGCAAGAAATATAGAAATGACCCTAGATAAAGCAAGGCATCAGATTTTTAAGCCTGCTGTTGAAGCAAGTAGCTTGTATTCATATATATCAAGCTTTAAGCCTGATGTTTGCATTATCCATAAGTCATATGTAGAGGGAAGCTATAATCTATTTGAGCAAATAGTTTGTTCAAATAGATGCTTCGTTATCTATTTTTCTCCAATGACGGAGAGCGGTCCATTCTATAATGTTATTAACAATCCATCATTTTATATGATAAAGGATTCTAATTATTATGGAATAAACGAAATAATAGATATTATGGCGAGGGACAAGGCTATCATCTATGGTCTTCAAGATAGTCTTAATAAAATGAAGATGAAGGCTGATGAAGAGAGATTTGTTAGAAAAGCTAAGCTTGAGTTAATGAAATTGAATGGCTTTTCAGAGGAAGAAGCCTACAAAGCCATTTTAAAGTGCGCAATGGATTTTAGAATTTCAAAGCTTGATGCTGCTAAAAAATTATTAAGAGGGGAAAATTAAAAAATGATTGCTAAGACGAGGGAAATAGCAAACATACTTAAGTTAACAGTAAGTTTACCTACTGTTAGGTATGTTGATCCTGAGTATGTTTACATTGCAGTTACTAATGCACGTTGTGCATCTGGTGAAATGTATGTAAAACCAGGAGAACATGTTAAAGTTGGTCAAAAAATTGGTTTAAGAAAAGGACCTTTCTTTGAACAACCAATTCATTCTACTGTTTCAGGTGAAGTGGTAGGAATTGTTAAGAAATTTCATAGAAGTGGTAAATTAACCGAATTCTTGCAAATTAAAAACGACAAAAAAGATGAGCTAGATGAGGCTTGTGTTGAAAGAACAGAAGAGGAAATAGCTAAATTAACAAAGGAAGACTTTGTTAATATTACAAAGGAATGTAGCTTAGTTGGTCTAGGCGGAAGCTCATTCCCTACTTATATTAAGCTTGCTGGTAATGACCCTATTGATACAATTTGTATTAATGCGGTTGAATGTGAGCCATATCTATCTGCTGACCATAGATTAGTTATGGAATTTCCATATAGAATCTATCGTGGTATTAAATACGCTATGCAAGCAACAGGTGCTAAGAAAACATATATTTGTATTAAGAAAAAATATCAAGATTTATATGATTGCTTAACTGTTGCTAAAACTAGATTTCCTGAATTAAATGTTGAAGTAAAGCGTGTTGGTAATTATTATCCACAAGGCTGGGAAATTGAAGTTATTAAATCAGCATTAGGAATTAAGGTTCCTGCTGGTGTATTACCTGCAAAGCTTGGCGTTATGGTATTAAATGTATCAACTGTTGTTGGTCTTTATAAGGCTGTAAGATATAATATGCCAGTTGTAAAGAGAAACTTCACATTAACAGGTGATGGTATTAAATATCCTCAAAACTATCGTTTAAGAATTGGTACATCTTTAGCTGAGATTATTGAAAAATCTGGTGGATATAAGGATGAAGATAAGAATAAAGTCTTAATTCTTGGTGGACCAATGATGGGTGCAAATCTAGTAAGAGATGATGCTGTTTGTACAAAGACATGTACATCTTGTATCATTTTAAATGAAAAGAAATATCAAGAAGAACCATGTGTTCATTGTGCATCTTGTGTATATTCTTGTCCTGCTGGATTACAGCCAGTTCAAATTATGCAAGCTGTTAAGAACAATGATAAGGAAGCATTAAAGACAACTTTAAATATTAAAGCATGTATTTTATGTGGAATGTGTTCTTATACTTGTACATCAAAAATTCATTTAACTGATTATTGCCGTAAGGCAAAGAAAATGGCAATGTAGGGGGTATTATTTATGAGATTAGTTCCACAAAGCGCTCCATACATCCGTAAGAATGTATCAGTTAAAAGAATGATGCTAGACGTTATTATTGCATTAATGCCTGTTACATTATTTGCAATGATAGTAAATGGATGGAATGGAATTTATGTATTCTTAATTTCTATTCTAACTATGCTTGTAGTTGAAATTGTTGCTCATGGTATTATTAAATGGCCAAAGGGTATGAAAATAAAAGAGCTTTTCACAAAGGAAGGCTTTAAAAAGGTTAAAGAAACTTATACAGTTAATAATATTACAGCTCCACTTATTTCAGCTTTAATTTATGCATTAATTATGCCAGCTGGATGCAATGGATATGTAGTATTCTTAGGTGCCTTATTTGGTATATTAATTGGTAAGATGGTATTTGGTGGCTTAGGTAATAATATTTTTAACCCAGCTGCTGCTGGAAGAATATTTGTAGGTATTTGTTTTGGTACATATTTAGGTGATGCTTATACTAAGGCTGATGTTTATGCGGGTGCAACCCCTCTAGGATTTACAAAAACATCTGCAGGCTTACAGCTTAATGCAATTGGAAATTATTCATTATTAGATTTATTCTTAGGTAATGTTCCTGGTTGTATGGGTGAAGTATCAGCATTATGTATTTTAATTGGTGCTTGTTATTTATTCTATAGAAAATCTGCTGATATTAGAGCAGCATTAAGCTATTTATTAAGCTTTGGTGCTGTAATGATGGCGGCATGCATTACTGAATCAATTGTTAAATCTGGAAACATTATGGAAATGTGGACATACCAAATGCTATCTGGTGGTTTATTATTTGGTGCAGTATTTATGGTTACAGATCCTGTAACAAGTGGTACAACTAAATTTTCAAGAATTGCCTTTGGTATAACTGCAGGTTTAATTACAGCCTTAATTAGAATTTTAGGTGCATATCCTGAAGGTGTTGCATTCTCAATTTTAATTGCTAATATGCTAGCACCTTGCTTCGATTATATTAATCGTGGTAAGCCTAATTACATTACTTGGAAGCAAGCTTTAGTATTGGGTTCTATCATTTTAGTAATTGGTGTTATTATTGTAGTTAATGTTATGTATCAAGGAGGTGCATTTTAATGGCTAAAAACTTTAAAATTGCCTCAATCCTAGGTGGTATTGCTTTAGTATGTGCATTATTAATTGCTTTAGTTAATATGCTAACTTCTAACACAATTGCTTCTAATAATCAAAAGAAGGAGCTTGAAACTATTCAAGCAATCTTTGAAGATTATGATAAGGATAAATCAGAAGTATTAAGTGCTAATAATTCATTTATTGAAAAGAAGGTTAAAGCTTCAAATTCAAAAGGAGAAGTATTAGGATATTTATATACTGTAACTGGAAAGAATGCTTATGGTTCTATAAGCTTAATGGTTGCTATTAAGAATAATACAGTTTATCAAGTAGAATTCTTAGAAAACAATCAATCATTTGCTTCAACAGTTTATAGTTATTTAAAATCTTCTTATCCTTCAAGTGCTGATACAGCTGTACATGTTGGTGCTTATTCTGAGCAAGCTATTAATGTTGGCTCTTTATCAAAAAATGAAGTAGAAAATATGGATGTATCTTGTGGTGCAACATATGGTGCTACTTTAATTAAAAATTTAGTGCTTGCTGCACTAAATGATGGAAGGGAGGCTTAATTATGGAACAAACTAAAAAGGGTTCTTTGAAAAAGCCTTTCATCGCAGGCTTAATTGCTGAAAATCCAGTATTTGTATCATTATTAGGTATGTGTCCTACTCTTGCTACAACTAAATCACTAGAATCAGCAATTGGTATGGGCTTATTAGTTATTTTAACTTTAATGGGTTCAAATGTATTAATTTCTTTATTAAGAAAGATTATTCCTGGTGAAGTAAAAATTCCATGCTACATTATAATTATTGCAACATTCGTTACAATTATTAAAATGGCAACAGAAGCTTTCTTACCAGAGTTATATTCAAGCTTAGGTGTATTTATTTCTTTAATTGTTGTTAACTGTATAATTTTAGGTAGAGCAGAAGCATTCGCTTCTAAAAATGGACCTTTAGCTTCATTCATGGATGCTTTAGGATCAGGCTTAGGATTTACAATGGCAATTTCTATTATTGCTATAATTAGAGAAGTATTAGGTACAGGTGCTATTTCTGTTGGTGTATATTTCCCAATTGGTAAAGCATATTACTTACATCTATTCCCAAGCGAATTTGCAATTTCATTATTTGTGCAATCTGCTGGTGGTTTCTTAACATTAGGTTTAGTTTTAGCCTTCCTAGCTTGGCGTAAGAATAAAAAGGATGAAGCTAAGGCTAAACTAGAAAAAGAGCGTTTAGAGGCTTTAAAAGCTCAAAAGAAGGCTCAAATGGAAGCGCAAGCTGCCCAAGCAGCTACTAAACCAGAAGTAAAGGAGGCAGCATAATATGCAATATATTATAACTTTCTTACTTGCTATTGTTAACGCAATGCTTATTAACAACGTAACATTATCTAGATTCTATGGTATTTGTCCTTTCTTAGGTGTTTCTAAAAAATCATCAAGTGCCCTAGGTATGGGTGTTGCTGTTACACTTGTTATTATTTTAGCTGCTGCAATTTGTTGGCCAATCTATCGTTTATTAGAATTAGCTAATATTACATTTATGGATACAATTACTTATATTTTAGTAATCGCATCTTTAGTTCAATTAATCGAAATGATTATTAAGAAATATTCACCTTCTTTATATAAAGCATTAGGTGTATATTTACCACTTATTACAACAAACTGTGCTGTACTTGGTGTAGCACAAGGTAATACTGACCAAGCATTAAACTTTGGTGAATCAATGGCTAACGCTATTGGTACTGGTTTAGGCTTTGCAGTAGTAATCTTTATATTC
>Ga0247609_10006334_pt1 | contig 11418 bp, 12 predicted proteins | sample 172DNAGHGlowgp2_FD_193487 | JGI IMG/M metagenome (GOLD analysis project Ga0247609, IMG submission 193487) | Sheep rumen microbial communities from Palmerston North, Manawatu-Wanganui, New Zealand - 1728 DNA GHGlow gp2 | ecosystem: Host-associated > Mammals > Digestive system > Stomach > Rumen ... | reverse complement strand
CCTTTGGCCAACAGGCGCGATGAATTGGCGTTTTCCATCTCAAGCAATTGGTATTTGATGGAGGAACTGCCGCAGTTTAAGACTAATATTTTCATTGTTGAAATTTTAATTCGACGTAAGACAATGGTTATTTGTTGAATTGTTCGTTTGTAGGGCTGTCACACTGTGGCAGCCGCAATTGTTCGTTGGTTCGTATGGCTGTCACACTGTGGCAGCCGCATCGTTTTTGAATGGCGGCTGCCGTAATACGACAGCCCTACAAACAATTATTTTTGTTTTTGTGCGATGGCCTGGTTGCAGGTGATGGCCACCAATTTGTAGACGTCGTCGATGGAGCAGCCACGGCTGAGGTCGTTGCAGGGCTTGGCGAGGCCTTGCAGCACGGGGCCGACGGCTTCGGCACCAGCCAGACGTTGGACGAGCTTGTAGGCGATGTTGCCGACTTCGAGGCAGGGGAACACGAGGGTGTTGGCCTTGCCAGCCACAGGGCTACCCGGGGCTTTGCTGGCGCCCACCGAAGGCACAATGGCGGCGTCGGCTTGCAGTTCGCCGTCGAGGACGAGGTCGGGACGGCGCTCCTTGGCGATACGTGTGGCTTCGATGACCTTGTCGACCACCTCATGCTTGGCGCTGCCCTTGGTGGAGAAGCTCAAGATGGCGGTTACGGGGTCGATTTTGGCGATGGCCTTGGCGGTATCAGCAGTGCAGATGGCTATCTCGGCCAGCTGCTCAGCTGTCGGCATGGGCGTGACGGCACAGTCGGCGAAGACCATGCGACCGTTGGTGCCGTAGGGGCAACCTTCGGGCAGGAACATCGTGAAGGCACCGCTAACGCAGCTCACGCCAGGCACCGTCTTGATGATTTGCAGGGCGGGACGGAGCATGTCGCCCGTGGTGCTGCGTGCACCGCTGACGAGACCGTCGGCCTCACCAGCCTTGACCATTAGGATGCCGAGATACATGAAGTTCTGGGCCAGGTCGTCGGCTTGCTCGGGGGTCATGCCCTTGGCTTTACGCAGTTCGTAAAGCAGGTCGGCATATTTCTGTTTGTCAGGGTTGTTCTTGGGGTCGATGATGCGGGCCTTGTCGATATTCTTCAGGCCGAACTCGGCGGTCATCTCCTTGATCTTCTCGGCCGGGCCGATGAGGATGATGTCGGCAACGCCGTCAGCCAAAAGGCGGTCAGCGGCTTTCAGGGTACGGGGCTCGTCGCCCTCGGGGAGCACAATGCGCTGCTTGTTAGCTTGGGCATTGGCAATAATTTCTTGCATTAAATCCATATTCTGTTGTTTAGTTGTTGATTGATTATTAAGTATCTATTCAAAAATAAACTGCATTGTGACATGGGAACGACAAACCTAAACCATAGACGTCATTGCGGGCAGCCTCGCAATCTCCCAAGCGTGAAAGACAGTCTTCGCGCATACATGACAGTAAAAGCGTTAGGCTGGTCTTACCCGATTTATTATGTAAACTAAATTTGCTCATCTACTTATTTAAGTGTTGATTTTGAGATAAGACCTGCAAAGTTAGTAAGTTTTTGCATCGGTTTGCAAATAATCCATTATTTTTGCAGCGGAAAAAATGACTTTCATGCCACAGTATACTGACATATTCTACACGCCTCCCTTCGTAGATAAGGTCCAACCTGTTGACACGGTGCAAGTTGCTGACACTTTGCAGGCCGTAGACAGCGTGGCGCTCGATAGCGTGGTGCCCGGTTTTATCACGTCGGGGTTCCAAGGATCGCTTATACCGCTGCCGAGGATGTCGTACGATGTGCTTCAGGGATGGAACTTGGCTCTGTTGGGTGTCATGCTGTTGCTCATCGTGCTCAACAAGCAGCTCTATCCTCGCCAGTTCCGTCAGGTGTTGAGCGTTCCGGGAGGGGTGGCACACACCAACCAACTGCTTAGGGAATGGAATCCGCAACGCAGTTTCCTGTGTGTGTCGTTCATGTTAGGCTATATTCTACTCATTGCGCTCTTCGTCCAGAAGAGTTGCGTGGTGCTCTCTCACGATGTGCCCACTTATAATGTGATGCGTGTCTTTGGCATCATCTGTGCGGCTATGACGGGATGGGTGCTGCTTCGGTTTGCAGTCCTGCATGTCGTCAATTGGCTTTTCGATACCCATGAAACAATCGACCGACAGATGACGGTTCAATTCTCAGTGTCCATTTTTACCCTTATCGTCATGGTTCCATTGATGCTTCTGTTGCTCTACAATCCCTCGAAATACTTCGTATGGGCTGGCGTTGGAGTGTTGGGTTTGGCGGCAATTGTGAGGCTTGTCATCGGGGTGATTGAAACGAGAGTTTCAACAAAAATACCTGCGTTTTATATTTTTTTGTATTTTTGCGCCCTCGAAATCGCACCCGTTGCAACGCTCGTGACTGCAGGCTGGCGATACTTTAGCCAGGGAACTGTATTTTAATGAGTTATACAATTCGGAGGTGGGAAAAATTGAGTGATTTTTAGTTCTTAAAAAAGAAGAAAAAAGATGAAAATTAAGTCGATTTTGGTGTCACAGCCCAAGCCTGCAGACATTTCGAAAACACCCTTTGCAGACATGATGAAGAAATATGGCGTGAGTTTCACTTTTGAGAAGTTCATCAAGCTTGATGATGTCACTGCGAGCGAGCTTCGCCAGGAACATATCAAACTTCCGGAATACACGGCCATCATCCTGACCAGTCGCAATGCCATCGACCATTTCTTCCGCGTCGCCAAGGAAATGCGATATGCCGTCCCCGAAACTTTGAAATATTTCTGCATCAACGAGTCGACAGCCTATTATCTGCAACGTTATGTGCAATACCGCAAGCGTAAGGTTTTCTATGGCAACCAGACCTTGAATGACCTCATCGACATCATGAAGAAACACAAGGACGAGAAGTATCTCTACTGCTGCTCCGACATCAGTTCCGATGCCACCATCGACCTGCTGACCGCCGCCAAGCTCGACTTCACAAAGGCTGTGATATTCCGCACCGTGCCTGCCGACTTGAAGGATGTGGTGAAAATCGAAGACTATGACATGTTGGTGTTCTTCAGCCCCATGGGCATCCAATCGCTGAAAGAGAACTTCCCTGATTTCCAACAAGGCGACGTGGCCATCGGTGGCTTCGGTGATGCCACGTGCCAAGCCATTGTCGATGCAGGCTTCACGCTCAGTTTCCGTGCTCCCACGCAAACCGCCCCTTCCATAACCATGGCCATTGAGGAATATGTGGCTGCCGAAAACAAAAAGACCAAGAAGAAATAAAACGCGTTGTCAACCAAATCGTTTTGCTCTATGGTCGCCCCCGAAGGTTTGCCGAAATACGAACGTATATGCAAGGAAAACGACATCCAGGTGCTCTTCAACCGAGGTTCGGGCATTTCAGTATATCCTTATCGGGCCATCTGCCTCTTCTATCATGAAGATAATCGACCGCCAACGGTACGTCTGTTGGTTTCGGTGTCGAAAAAACGCTTCCATCATGCTTTCAAGCGTAACCGCGTGAAACGCCTTATCCGTGAGGCATGGCGCAAGAACAAGGCGGCCCTTTACGAAATTTGCCAAAGGGATAATATTTCAGCCGACATCGCGTTAGTCTATACGGCCACGGTCATCCATAACTACGAAGAGATGCTGAAGAAGACCCAAAAAGTCGTTCTAGAGATTGCCAAGTTATATGAAAAACATAGCAAAACTACCCGCTAAGTTCCTGATTCTCTTGATTCGGATCTATCAGGTGACGTTGTCGCCTTTCATTGGCAACAGCTGCCGCTATACGCCTACCTGTTCCAACTACGGCATCGAGGCCATCGAGAAATATGGTTTCTTCAAGGGCGGCTGGCTCACCTTCAAACGCATCCTCTCGTGCAACCCTTGGGGCGGTAGCGGCTACGACCCAGTGCCATGATGATGTTGAGGCGATGGCATTGCGCCTCGGATAAAAACAAAGAGAAGCACAATGCGTCTCTACAACAAAACGAATAATGTAATTAGAAAATGAATAGAATCCTTACCCTAGTTTTGGCGCTGCTTCTTCCGTTAGGCCTCCTTGCCCAAGAAAAGCAGAACAACTTCGAAATCGCCAAAAGCATTGACATCTACAACAGCCTTCTGCGCGAACTTAACCTCAACTATGTCGACGAAATCAACCCTGGCGAACTCAATGAGACCGCCATCAAGGCCATGCTCGACGAACTCGACCCTTATACGGTCTTCATTCCTGAATCGGATATCGAGAACGCCAAGTTCATGACCACGGGCGAGTATGGCGGCATTGGCGCCCTCATCCAATATGACGGCGAGCTGACTCGCATTTCCGACCCTTATGAAGGCTGGCCTGCCCAGAAAGCTGGCATCATTGCCGGCGATGCCATCCTTGAGGTGAACGGCGTCGACTGCAAGAAGAAAAACACCCAGGAGGTCAGCAACCTGCTGAAGGGTCAACCAGGCACCGAGGTGAAACTCAAAATCAAACGATATGGCCAAGACAAACCGCTGGAGATGACCTTGAAACGCGAGAAGGTGAAGATTGACAATATACCTTATTATAAGGTGTTCGACAATGGCATTGCCTATCTGGCGTTGAGTGGTTTTACCCGTGACGCAGGCAAGGAAGTGAAGGACAAACTGCTGGAGATGAAGAAAAACCATACATTGAAAGGCTTCGTCCTTGACTTGCGGGGCAATGGCGGTGGCCTGATGAACGAGGCTGTCGACATCGTCAACTTGTTTGTCCCCAAAGCCAAAGCGGTTGTATCGATGAAAGGCAAGGCCGCCAATGCCAACAGCATTCATCCTACCACCAACGACCCTGTCGATTTGGAGATACCATTGGCCATACTCGTCGATGGTAACAGCGCCTCGGCTAGCGAGATTGTGGCAGGTGCCATCCAAGACTACGACCGTGGCGTCATCATTGGCCAAAGGACTTTCGGCAAGGGCTTGGTGCAGAACATCCTGCCGTTGAGCTACAATACACAGATGAAAGTCACTGTAGCACATTATTACATCCCCAGCGGCCGCTGCATCCAGGAGATTGACTATTCGCACAAGAAAGACACCACGCAAACAAAGAACGACACCCTTGGAAAGCCTTTCAAGACCATAGGCGGTCGTACCGTCTATGAAGGCCATGGCATTATGCCTGACGTGAAAGTGAAGCGCGATGCTTATGCCACGGTGACGGCCTATCTCTACGCCAAGAACTATATCTTCGACTACGCTAATAAGTTCCATAGCGAACACAAGAGCATCGCCCCAGCCGAGTCGTTCCAGATCGACGAGGCCACATACCAGGACTTCATGAAGTTCGTGAAAGGCAAAGGGTTTGCCTATACAACCGAGAGCGAGAAAGCCATCGAAAAATTGAAGAAGACTGCCAAGGAGGAAGGCTATCTCGACAAGATCAAGCCTCAACTTGAACTGTTGGAAAAGAATCTTGCCGCCGAGAAGGATAATGATTTGCTCATCAACCGCAAAGATATAGAAGAGTTATTACGCTCCGAGATTGTGGGCCGTTATTATTACCAAAAAGGCCGTATCATCGCGTCGCTTAACGACGATCCTGACTTAAAGCGCGCCTTTGAGATTCTGCTCAACACCAACGGCAATGATGAATACCATAGCATCTTGAGCGGCAAGTGATGACCTCAAAGGCCTCCATACGACCCTTTGTCAACCAAGCCTATCTTTTGGGCCTGTTGATGGTGGCCGTGGGCCTCACTATCTCGCCCTTCCTCATGGGCATGTCGCAGTTTTGGCTGGCTCTCGTCTGGCTTGTTGATGCCCTTACTCCCCCTTTTAAGGGGGCCGGGGGGATTAAAACAAAACTCTCCCGCTTTTGGCACAACAAAGCCGCCGTCCTCCTCGTCGCATTCTACCTTATGCACGTCGTAGGTCTGCTTTGGACTTCCGACTTTGGATATGCAGCGAAAGACCTCCGTGTCAAGCTGCCCATTCTGGTCATGCCTTTCGTCCTTTCGAGCATGCCGCCTTTGGACCGCAAGCGTTTCGATTTCGTCATGCTTGTCTATGTGCTTTCGGTGTTCATTGCCACGTTGTTCAGCAGTGTGACCTATTGGAGACACGACTACGATGATGTCCGTGAAATATCCCATTTCATCAGCCATATCCGTTTCTGCCTCAACATCGTGTTTTGCATAGCGATTGTCGGTTATTACATCTGTCGTTTTTTTGGACAAAGACGGCTGAGCAGGGAAGGTAAGGGAGTCCCTCCGTTTGGAATAAAGTTCGCTTTGAACCAATTCCTGATGTATTTCATGCTGTTCTGGTTCTCCTATCAGATTTATATCTTCGAATCGTTGTCTGGCTATGTGATTTTGGCAGCGGTGGTCCTCGTTTCGGCCATCTATGCCTTCCTGCGCTGGCAAAAAGCTAAGGGTTGGCGCATCGGCATCGCTGCCTTGGCCTTGGCTGTGGCGGTCGCGGGATTCCTTGTCGTGTGGCACGAAATGAAGCCCTTATTGAAAGTGGAGCCTGTTGACTTCGCCACCTTGGATAAGAAGACGTCGCAGGGCAATGACTATTGGCACGACACCATTCACAACCCCGTGGAAGACGGGAAATATGTAGGGCTTTATTACTGTCGCAAGGAGCTACAGGAGGCATGGCAGAAGCGTAGTGCACTTCCTTTGAACGATTCGACCAGCGGGATGTTGGAGTCGACATTGGCCCGTTATCTCACATCGAAAGGCTTGCGCAAGGATGCCGATGGCGTGATGGCCCTGACCGACGAGGATGTCCATAACATAGAGCAGGGTGTGGCCAACTACAACAACTGGCTCCATCCCGGCTTGCGCGCCCGTCTCTCATCGACCTTGTTTGAGTATGGTCTTTATCGCAAATACAACAACCCCAATGGAGGTTCACTCTCGCAGCGTATCGAGTTCACGCGGGCTTCGTTGTACCTCATAGGTCGGCATCCGTGGTTTGGTGTGGGTACGGGCGATGTGCCGCAGGCGTTCAGCCAGGCCTATGATGCGATTCATTCGCCTTTGAGGGAGGAGTTCCGTTTTCGTGCACATAATCAATATCTGGCCATTGCCGTGGCCTTTGGCCTTGTAGGGCTCGCGTTTTTCCTCTTTGTGCTGCTCTATCCCTGGTTTGCGTCGCGAAAAAACCATACCTATTTGTTTTTAATGTTTCTCTGCGTCATGTTGCTCTCTATGTTCCCTGAAGACACCCTTGAGACCCAGGCGGGCGCCACCCTGTTTGCCTTCTTTATGGCCTTGTTGCTATTTGCCATGCCTCAAAGATGTGTGGATGTCAGTCAGTAAGGTTTTTTTCCTTATCTTTGCAGCATCATGAATGAAAAATGATGCTATCATGAAAAAAGAACGCTTTATTTGTCCTTACACTGTTTACGATCATCTTGGGGAACTCGACCCAGGCGATGCCGAATTGTTACGGTTTGCCCACGAGGCGGCTCGCAATGCATACGCACCTTACTCCAAGTTCAACGTGGGCGCTGCGGTGCGTTTGGCCAACGGCGAGGTCGTGACGGGCAACAATATTGAGAATGCTGCCTATCCCAGTGGTTTGTGCGCCGAACGAGTGGCGATGTTTGCAGCCATGGCCAGGTTTCCCCATGTACCTATTGAGGCATTGGCGGTGACGGCCTATTTGGCCAGCAAAACCATTGATGAGCCTGTTGCTCCTTGCGGTGCCTGCCGTCAGGTGATGGTAGAGGTGGAACAGTTGGCGAAACGGCCGTTGCGCGTGTTGTGTCAAGGCGAGACGGGCCCTGTCTTTGCCTTCGATGGCGTCGAGACGTTGATGCCGTTCGTTTTTTTGGATAAATTCCTTGGTTAGGCGAATGTAAACAGCAGATTCCCGAAGAAATTCCACAGTGTGGAGGCGCCAACGGCAAACACTTTGCTGAGGTAGAAGTTCCATTTCAGTTTGCCGTTGAGTAGATATACCGTCAGCGTGTCGATGCCCAAGCCGATGAGCGCAATGACGAAATATTCGAGGTATTCCACCCCGATTTGTGGATTGTTGCTCTGGAAAGTCCACACACGGTTGAGGATGTAGTTGGTGGTGGCGGCAAAAACGAACCCTAGGATGTTGCTCAAATACTTGTTCCACTTGAACCATTCCTTGCAGACGTATGTGACGCCGAAGTTGACGAATACGCCCGAAAAACCAACCATGCCGAATTTCAGGAACTTCAGCAGAAGTTCACGGGTCAGTTCTATTTTTAGGGGCAAGGGGGGCATCTCTTTTGTATTAACGGTGCAAAAATAGGAATAAATCCCTACTTTTGCGCAAAATTTCAACGATTATCATGGTAAAAGACCTTTCCATAGAAGCCTACGACTATCCCTTGCCTGACGACCGCATTGCCAAATACCCTTTGGCTGAACGTGATGCCTCGAAACTGTTGGTGTTGAAAGACAATGTGATCGGTGAATCCCAGTTTAAGCATCTGGGTGAGTTTCTGCCCAAAGATGCTTTGTTGGTCTTCAATGAGACCAAAGTCATCCGTGCGCGTCTTCAGTTCCACAAGACCACGGGATCGCGCATCGAAGTGTTCTGCCTTGAACCCGAGCAAGACTACCAAATGGTGTTTTCTGCCTGCTCGCCTGTGCGCTGGAAATGTCTTGTCGGCAATGCCAAGCGTTGGAAGGAAGGCCGTCTCTCGATGGGGCTGACGGTAGAAGGGGAGAAGGTGACATTGTTTGCCGAGCGAATGGCACATAATGACCAGTATTCAGAGATCGAGTTCTCGTGGACGCCTGAAAACCTGTCGTTTGCAGCTGTGCTCGAGGCTGCCGGCGAGATACCGTTGCCGCCATACTTGCATCGTGATGCCGAGCCTGACGACCGCGACCGTTACCAGACCGTCTTTGCCCGTTACGACGGCTCGGTGGCTGCTCCCACGGCAGGGCTGCATTTCACGCAACCGCTTATTGCAAAATTGCGTGACGAAGGCTTTGGCTTTGATGAGGTCACGCTCCATGTGGGTGCGGGCACTTTCCGTCCAGTGTCCACCGAAACCATCGGCGAGCATGCTATGCACTCGGAGACTATTATTGTTCGTAAGTCGTTGATAGAAAATTTGATACAACAACTTGGGAAACCTGTTATTCCTGTGGGTACCACCAGCACTCGCACCTTGGAGAGCCTTTATTGGATAGGCGTGATGCTAAAGGAACAAGGGGATGAATTGCGGCCTTTGCATGTGGAGCAATGGTTCCCCTACGAAGAACATGCACCATTGTCGGCCAGCGATGCCCTGCAAGGCATTTTGGCCTATCTCGACAAATATGATCTCACCAGACTTGAAGCCAGCACAGCCTTGATGATAGCACCGGGTTATCAAATGCGCGTCATAACGGGCTTGATTACCAATTTTCACCAGCCGAAGAGTACACTGTTGCTGTTGGTTTCTGCCCTCATCGGTGAACGTTGGAAGGACTGCTATCGCTTTGCCCTCGACCACGGTTTCCGTTTCCTGAGTTATGGTGACAGTTGCCTGTTTTTGCCTTGATTTTTTGGAACGATTTTTGCTGAATATTCATTCGTAAACTTAATAAAAACCTATCAACATGAAGAAATCAATCTTATTCGGCGCTTTGGCTTTCTTCGCCATTAGTGCCTTGGGCGTCCAGGACGCGACTGCTCAAAATGTAGAAATGAAAAACAAGAAATCGGAGACGAGTGCCGTAGTGGAAAAGAAGGAAAAACCTACGCTTTCGACTGATGCTCAAAAGCCTGTAAAACAAAAGAAGGAATGCTGCGCCGACAAGAAGGTGGAGAAAAAGCAAGGTGATTGCTGCGCTGACAAGAAGGTTGAGAAAAAGCAAGGCGATTGCTGTGCCGACAAAAAGGTGGAACGCAAGGATGCCAACTGCTGTGCCGACAAAAAAGCTGTTAAGGTAGATAAAAAGGCGATGAAGATCGAAAAAGAAGCCAAGAGCACAGTGCTGAAGCCAGAGTTGAAGAAATCTGAAAAAACTGAAAAGACCGAAAAATAGTCTTTCTCGACGAGCATCTAAAACAAGGAATGCGGAATAGAGGTTTTAGCCATCTGTTCCGCATTCTTCTTTTTTTATGGTTGTTACGGCCTTATTTCTTTCTTCCCGACAGTAGTTCGGCATAGGTGCGGAGATGTTTTTTGTTTTCTTCGGGCAAGTCAACGGCCTTCAAAGCCGCGAAAGCCTTACGGTCGTAGTCGAGCATTACCTGCTCGACGGCTTCACGCACCTGCAGGCGGTCGTAAATGCATTGCACTTCTTCTATTTTTTCCTCTTCGTCGTGGTCCATGCGCATGGCGAAAAGTTGTTCGAGACGCTTGCGGTCTTTTTCGGGAGCCAATTCGAGCGCCTTCAGATAAAGGTAGGTCTTCTTGTTGTCGGCGATGTCGCCGCCATGGCGCTTGCCGAACACGGCCACGTCGCTGTAGAGGTCGAGGATGTCGTCCTGCAGTTGGAAGCTCATGCCCAGATTAATACCGAAGTCGTAGAGATTTCGGATGTCTGATTCTTCTGCTCCAGCCACGGTTGCACCCATTTGCAAGGCAGTGGCTAACAGCACGGCGGTCTTTAGGCGGATCATCTCGAGGTATTCGGGGATGGTCACGTTGCCGAGGGTCTCAAAGTTGAGGTCCATCTGCTGGCCTTCGCAGATCTCGATGGCCACTTGTCCCAGTTGTTGCGCGAGTTCAGCGCTTTTTTGGGGCTTCAGTGCAAACTGGAAAGCCTTGGCGAGCATGGCGTCGCCGGAGAGGATGGCGATGTCGGCGTTCCATTTTTGGTATACGGTCGGCATACCACGGCGCATGGGCGCCTTGTCCATGATGTCGTCGTGGATGAGCGTGAAGTTGTGGAAGGTCTCCAAGGCCAAGGCGGGCCAGAGGGCTTCGTTTTCGTCGCCGCCAAAGAGCTCGCAGGCCAAGAGGCAGAGCATGGGACGCAGGCGCTTGCCGCTTTGCAGGATGGTGTAGGCGATGGGTTCATATAGCTCGGTGGGCTGTCCGCCGAAGTCGGTGTTCGCCAGAAATTCGGCGAAATCTTGTTGCAGTTGCTTGATTTTTTCCATTTTTGGTCGGTTTGGAGTGACAAAAGTAAAGATTTTCGCCGCACCGTGCAATTTTGGAGCGAAATTTGTGGTTTTTCTTTTTTGACGCGAGACTGCGAGACTGCGTGACTACGAGACTCGACAGCCGTCATTGCGGACTCGATCCGCAATCTCCTAAAGCAAACGAGTCTCTCTTCTTGCTTAGGAGATGGCGGATGTCCCTCCGCCATGACGATGAAGACATGGAGTCACGCATCCCAGTATAGCGCTATGAGTAAAGTAATCAATAATTGAATCAATGAAATACCTCCAACTGATACCCGCATTGTTGCTCGGCGCGATGCTGACCGCCTGCAATACGACCAAGAAACTCTA
>Ga0247609_10006331_pt1 | contig 11421 bp, 6 predicted proteins | sample 172DNAGHGlowgp2_FD_193487 | JGI IMG/M metagenome (GOLD analysis project Ga0247609, IMG submission 193487) | Sheep rumen microbial communities from Palmerston North, Manawatu-Wanganui, New Zealand - 1728 DNA GHGlow gp2 | ecosystem: Host-associated > Mammals > Digestive system > Stomach > Rumen ... | reverse complement strand
AGACGTACTCTTTGAATTGAGAATCAGACCGTTCAAGGTCAGCAAATACTGCATCGGCACCTGCCTGACCCGCCCCGAGGTGAAGCAGAACCGGTTTAAGAAGAAATTACGTAGAATTGAGAAATTAAAATCATCTTGTAGAGACGCGATTCATCGCGTCTTATGAACATGACAAATCAATTAGAGACGCGATAAATCGACGTCTCTACAACAATTAAACAAACAACAATCAACAATATGAACCTACTACAAATCAACCTACAGGACTTCGATCCTGACATTGCGCGCGAGTTTGGCGGTGATGCCTCTAGCCTGGACTTCCTTGGCGTACCGCTTTTCGATGCCCAAAGCCTGTGGACGATGCTTCTACGCTTCGTTTTCAACCTCATCGTGTGCTGGGTCATCATTCATTGCTTCTATTATAAGAAAGCCAACCGCAAGGACTATTACTTCACTTTCATCATGTTCGCGGTGGTCATTTTCCTCATCATCTCGCTGATGGAGAACATGAAGATGAACATCGCCTACGCTTTGGGCCTCTTCGCCATCTTCGGGATGATACGTTACCGAACGGAGACCATCAAGATCCGCGAGATGACCTATCTCTTCGTGGTGATGGGCTTGAGTATTGTCAACGGCATGGCACTCTCCACAAGCTATGCTGAATTGGTTATGGTCAACCTGTTGGCAATATTGGTGATATGGCTCTTGGACGGCACAAAAATATTGAGGCATACGGCGATGAAGATTATCCTCTACGACCGCATCGAGAACACCAAGCATGGCAAAGAGGAAGACCTGAAGGCTGACCTCATCGAGCGCACGGGCCTCGACATCTCGAAAGTGGAGGTGGGGCATATCGACTACCTGCGCGATGTGGCTTTTGTGAAGGTGTACTACAAACCCATTGATGGAGAGGTGAATACAATAGATACGGTAACTAAACTGAAGGATTTTGATGTTTAAACTATGGCTCATGGCAGATGGCCTATGGCTGCCTATGCATAAAGGCGAGCCATTGGCCATAGTCATAAGCCATAGTCGAAAAAGGATATGAAGAGGTTATTACTCATATTATTATTGTTGGTTTCGATTGGCGCCTACTCGCAAAGTGAGCGGACAACCGACTTCGGCGGCATCGTATCGGCTGAAGCGGAGGCGGGCCTGGGTGGACCTTGGGGCTTGTCGGCAGAGGAGGAATTGCGTTTCGACCATAACTTCTCGCAGTTCGACCGTTGGCTCAATTCGGTGGGGTTGGACTACTCATGTCTGCACAACCGTATGAACATCGGTCTCACGGCCGATTACATCCGTCGCCATAACGACCGAGGCTATTATGAGAACCGCGGCCGTTTGGGTGTGCAGGTGACCTACACCGAGGAGTGGCATCGCTTCAAGTTCCAGGTGCGTAGCAAGGCCATCGGCACCTTCTTTGACGAACGCACGGGCGAGCATCGCGTCAATCCGCGGTTGTATTGGCGCAACCGCGTGAAGGTGACTTACCAGCCGATGAACAGCCGGTGGAAATATGCACTCTCCACCGAATTGTTCTGGCTTACCAACGATCCCAAGAAAGGCGGCCTCGACAACCTGCGCACCGTGTTCTCGGTGGACTATCGCCTTTCGAGACGCTATTACCTCTCCGCCTTTGCCCGCATGGACAACGACCTGTGGGTGGCCGAGCCCGTGGATAGATATTATCTCGGTTTGACGTTGAAGGCAAAATACTGATTTGCCTATCCGTAAAATTACGCAAATTTCAACAAAAAGCCATTTTCTTTGGGAAATGGCTTTTTTTTGTTTCAAGATATTTTCTATCTTTGTAGTCTTGAAAAACATTTTAAATCTTATCCGTATGAATACAAAACAGTTATTGAAAAAAATCAGCGGCATCGTCCTTGTGGTAGGCGCGTTGCTGCTTGCCTTCTTGCCCTCTTGCGGCAAGAAGGGAACGGGTGGACAAAACATCGCCTTCGTTGAACGCATCCAACCCATCAACGAGGCACTTCTGCCTCTGTTGGACAGCTACACCTCGGGCGTGGTCGCTGCAGGCGAGCCCGTCGTGGTGCGCTTCAAGGACCCTGCTATGATGAAAGTGAAGTTTGGTGAGACTATTCCCGCCAAGGCTTTCGAGTTCACCCCTGCCCTGAAAGGCAAGGCCGTATGGATCGATGAGAACACCATCGGTTTCAAGTACGATAACATCGACAAGGAGAAGAGCTATGTGTGCAAGTTCAAAGTCTCCGACTTCGTCGACTGCGGATCCGACCAGGTTCTCGAATTCGGCTTCGGCGTGCGTCGCCAAAACTTCAGCCTTGTGGCACAACAGCCTATCTGCCTCTCCAATGAGACAATGAACTATAACCTGCGCATCGCTTTTGCCGTGCCTGTCGACCAAGAAGAAGCCGTCAACATGTTCGATGGTTCGTTCCGCAAGAGCCATCCTGTTCAGGCCACCTTCGTCGGCAACGGCATCTACGATTTCGAGATCCAGAACTTCGAGCGTAAGAACCAGGACTACAATGTCCATGTCGTTCTCGATGGCAAGGCCGTTGAATCCAAAGCCAAGATGGAACGCGACTTGACAATCTATGCCAAGGACAGCTTCATCCCGCTGACCTTCGACCTCGACCGCACCAGCGACCATGGCACCCTGTTCTTCAGCCAACCGCTGAAGGAGAGCCAAAACCTCACAGGCTTCATCACTACGCCGAGCAACCTGGCCTACAAGGCAGACATCAAAGGCAACAAGATTGACTTCTATTTCGACAAGAGCAATGTGTATAACTATCAGCTTAGCGACCTTACCTTGGGTGTGGGTAGTGGCATTCGCTCCGACAACGGCATGTTGCTGCAAGGTGACTACTCCTACAGCTTGGACCTCACCACGGTGCAGCCCAAGGTGCGTTGGACCAATGACGGTGTCATCATCCCCAACGTCGACGAGACCACCATCTACTTTGATGCCATCTGCCTTAACGCTGTGACGTTGAGGGTGGTGCGTATCTTCGATGACAATATCCTGTCGTTCCTGCAGGACAACGAACTGGGCGAGACCTACGGCGTGCGCAAGGCGGGCCGCTTGGAGAAGAAAGTGCGCATGGCTATCGACAACCCGTATCCCAACCAGTGGAAGACTTTCCCCATCGTGCTCTCCGACTACATCAAGGTGGAACCTGGTGCGATGTATCAGTTAGCACTCGACTTCGGTCCCGCCGACTACACCTTTGCCTCCGACGAGATGAAGCTGGCCGTGAAAGACGACCCACAACTCGAGGCTGACTATTGGGACGGTGAAGCTTGGGACTACAAAGAATACAACTACGACGGCGAATGGGGCGACCCCAACGGTTTCTACTACTATAACAATGTGGAAGTGAAGAAAAACATCGTCGTCAGCGACCTTGCCGTGACCGCCAAGATGGGTCGCAACGACTTGGTCGATGTCTATGTCTATCAGATCTCCGATGCAAATCCTGCTACAGGTGCCACTGTGACTGCCTACAATTTCCAGAAACAGGAACTGACCAAAGGCAGCGTTGATAGTAAAGGCCATGTGCAGCTGCAATGCGCCAACCGTCCCGCCTTTGTGGTGGCCACCGATAGGAAAGGCAGCAAGTCGGTTGTCAAGTTGACTGATGGCAATGCGCTGTCGTACAGTCGTTTCGATATCGCAGGCGAGGCCATAGAGAAAGGCGTCTCCGCCTTTGCCTACTCCAACCGTGGTGTGTGGCGTCCGGGCGATGACTTGCAACTCAACCTCATGCTTAATGACATGGAGTCGAGCCTGCCCGACGACTACCCGGTGGTCCTCGAAGTCATCGATGCCACGGGCCGTCTCTATGCCAAGCAGGTGAACACCAAACCCGTGAATGACATCTACTGCTATACCGTGAAGACCAATGTGGCCGACGAGACGGGTCTATGGTCGGCACGTTTCAAGGTAGGTACCAAGACCATCACCAAGGACCTCCGCGTGGAGACGGTGAAACCCAATCGTTTGGAAATCAATTTCGACCTCCCCGAGGTGATCAGCCTGACGCGCAATGAGCGTGTCGCTTTGACCTCGAGATGGCTCAACGGTATGAAAGCCAATGGTTTGAAGACCGAAGTTGATGTCAAGTTGCGTGGCGGCGAGACGACATTCAAAAACTTCGCCAACTACTGCTTTGACAATCAGATGCAAAAGTTTGAGACCCAAGAGTATGCGCTCTTTAGCGGCCAATTGAATTCCGAAGGCATGACAAGTGTGGGCTTCGACCCGTTGGACGACATCTATGCCTCGCAGATGATGAACGGCACCTTCACGGTGAAGGTCTTCGAGCAGGGTGGCGACTTTAGCATTGCCTCGTTTGCTTCAAAACTCTCGCCTTATAGGCGTTATGTGGGTGTCGACCTGCCCGAGACTACCTCAAAATACGGTAGCTACTACGATACAGACAAAGACTGGAAGTTCAACATCGCAGTGGTCAACGAGAACGGCACCGCGTGCAATTCGACTGTGGCATTGGATTACGCCCTGTACAAACTGGATTACTACTGGTGGTGGTCGAGTGAAGACGACTATAGCCTGCAACGTTATGCCTCGGGCAACTACAAAGCCCCCGTGCAGAACGGCAACTTGACTTGCAATGGCACCACTTCGGTTACCTTTAACATTGAGGACGACAATTGGGGCAGCTATTTGCTTGTCATCAACGACAGACAAGGTGGACACACCTTCGCCAAGGTCATCAATTTCGACTGGGGCTATGGCCATTCCTCAAGCGCTTCGGGTGCACCTGCACAATTGTCTCTGAAAGCCACTGCCGACAGCTATCAGGTGGGCGAGAAGATCGTGGTGACCTTCCCGGCTAACGACAAGGCCAAAGCTCTCGTCACAGTGGAAGCCAACGACCGTGTGCTGCAGACCCAACTTGTGGAGAATCTCGGTGAAGAAGGCAAGGTGGAAATCGCCGCTACCGAAGAGATGATCCCCAACGTCTATGTCTATGTGGCCCTCATCCAGCCACACGACGCTGTCAACGACCTGCCCATCCGCCTCTATGGCGTCATCCCCGTGAAGGTGGAGAACAAGCAACTGCAGCTGGAGCCCAACATCGGGGTGCCCGAGACCGCCAATACGAAGAAGACCCTTGAGGTGAAGGTGAGCGAGGCCAACAAGCAAGCCATGACCTACACCTTGGCCATCGTCGATGAAGGCATCCTTGGCCTGACCAACTTCAAGACCCCGAATCCTTACGGATACTTCAACAGCAAGCAGGCTTTGAGCGTGCGCACTTGGGACAATTACGCCAACATCGTCGATGCATTCAGCGGTGAGTTGGGCTCCATCTACGCCATCGGCGGTGACGGTATCCTTAACCAGGACATCACCCTCGACAAGCGCTTCAAGGCCTATGCGGTCACCTTGGGACCTTTCGAACTGAAGGCAGGTGAGACCAACACCCATAACTTCGAAGTGCCACAATGCTCTGGTGCTCTCCGCTTTATGGTGGTGGCCAAGGGCAAAGGCAAAGCCTTCGGCTCATCGGAGAAACGCATGACTGTGGTCGACCCGATCAACCTCTATGCCTCAGCCCCGCGTGTGGTGGCGCCTGGCGATGAACTGAACCTGAAAGTGCAGGTGCAGGCACCCACTATGAAGAACAAGACCTTAGAGGTGAAGTTCGACAACAAGAACCTCACTCCTGTGGGTACGCTGCCCACTTCGGTGAAGATCGATGGCAACGGCGAAGGCCTTGTGGCGGTCAGGACGACCATACCGAAGACTTTGGGCAATGCCGTGATGAAAGTTTCGGTGACAGGTGAAGGCTACACCGCTGTTTCGGAGACGGAGATGCCTATCCGCATGCCGTTTGCCGAGCGTCGCAACACCATCACCAAGGAGGTTGAAGCCGGTCAGACGGTGAGTGTGCCGTTCACTCTCGAAGGCATGGATGGCACGCAACAAGGCAACATCACCGTGTCGAGTTTGCTGCCTGTCGACCTCTTCGGCCGTATCGACTACCTGATGCAATACCCGCATGGATGTCTCGAGCAGACCACCTCGAAGGCTTTCCCGCAGCTCTACCTTAATTACTTTGCCCAGCTTGACGACAATGACAAGGCAGAGATGAAGAACAACATCGAGACGGCCATCACCAACCTTAAGGCGTATCAGAAGTCAGACAACTCGATGACCAACTGGCCTGGTGGCACATACGTCAACTACTGGACTGAGATCTATGCCCTGCATTTCTTGGTCGAAGCCAACAAACAAGGCTACAACGTGCCACAGTACTTCCTCGATGGCCTGCTGAGCTATCAGAGTGACCGCGCCAAGCAATGGAAGAACAACCCCGACTACAAGCAGGGCGAGACCATCCAAGCTTATCGTCTCTTTGTGCTGGCTCTCGCTGGTAAAGCCGAGATGGGCGCCATGAACCGCTTCAAGGAGATTGAGATGAACTACGACCTCACCAAGGCCTTAACTGCCGCCGCCTTCGCCCAGACGGGCAAGACCAGTATCGCACAGAGCTTGTTGCCTGCCTACGAGGAGGGTCAGGCCATGTCCGACTACTACACATCGTTCGGATCACGTACCCGTGACTTTGCCTTCTTAACTTACACACAGATGCTCTGTGACGTCGACAAACAGACGGTGCAGAACAACATCAACAGTGTGTGCCGCATGATGAGCACAGACCGCTGGATGGATACCCAGTCGACAGCTTTCGCACTCTTCGTGTTGGGTAAGTATGCCGAGAAGATGAATGTCACCAACACACCCATTTCTGTCACAGTCAAAGCCAATGGCGAGGAACGCACCTTGAACACCAATATGGCTTCGGTGGGTTACGGCATCACGCCGAAGGTGGGTAACAATACGATTGAAATCAAGAACAACGGAGAACAAAAGATAGTAGCCAACATCTTCACCAAAACTTCGGTGGCCGAGTACGACATGAATGAAGGCGGCAATTTGATTAAGATGACGGTGAACTACTACGACAAGAACGGCGCTCCCGTCAACCTGACCACACTGGATGCCGGTACCGACCTCGTGGTGAAGATGACGGTGCAGAATCCGAGCGAGTGGCAAGTCACAGAACTGGCCTTGTCATACTACCTGCCTTCGGGTTGGGAGTTGGTCAACGACCGCCTGACGGGCGACATGACTGGCAACGAAGGTGCCAAGCACCTCGACTTGCGTGACGACCGCACCTACTTCTACTTCGACTTGATGCCGGGTGCGAAGAAGACCTTCACCTTGAAGGCCAACGCCACCTACGAAGGCAATTACATGATTCCCGCCGTGCGTTGCGAGGACATGTACAATGCCGAGATCTATTACCAAATCCCGGCTCGTGGGTGCGTGGTGAAGTAATAATGCCGTAAGACCTTCTCTTTAGGCGTCATGGCGGAGGGACATCCGCCATCTCCTGAAAACAGGCAAGACTATTATTCAGGAGATTGCGGGTCAAGCCCGCAATGACGCTGGAGAGAGGATTGGGAAGAAAACCGTATCGATGAAAACGCCCGTAAGACATAAGACATTAAAGATAATTCTTATGGTCCTTGCGGGCTTTTTCATTGCCTTTTTGTGTATCCCCGTGCCGCGATTCGACAAGCCGTATTCCACCGTGCTGACTGCGAAAAACGGCGAGCTGCTTGGCGCAAAGATTGCCGACGACGGACAGTGGCGTTTTCCCGCCACCAACAACTATTCCCCGAAATATGTCGCTTGCCTGCTGGAATATGAAGACCGTTGGTTCTTCTTCCATCCTGGTTTCAACCCCGTATCGTTCGTTAAGTCGTTCATCGCAAACATGAAAGCGGGCGAGGTGGTGCGTGGCGGCAGCACCCTCTCGATGCAGGTGGTGCGCATGTCGCGCGACAACCCACCCCGTACCTATGCCGAGAAACTATGGGAAGTGGTACTCGCCATGCGGCTGGAACTGCACTATTCCAAGAAGTCCATCCTTGATCTCTATGCTGCCAACGCACCTTTCGGTGGCAACGTGGTAGGCATCGACGCGGCGGCATGGCGTTATTTCCATACCACGCCCGACAACCTGTCGTGGGGCGAGGCGGCCACCCTCGCTGTGCTGCCCAACTCACCTGCACTGATCCATCCTGGCCGCTCGCGCGACCATTTGGAACGCAAACGTGATGATTTGTTGCGACGTATGCCTGCCGCTAAGGCTTATATACCGAGGCGTTTCCATGTTCCCGAGCTGTCGGCGGAAGATGCTGAATTAGCCATGATGGAGGACATCCCCAATCGGCCTTACGATATGCCCATGTTGGCCTACCATTATCTCTCCGACCAAGACATATCTCTTCACGGCGAGCATATCACCTCGACCATCGACTACAACCTGCAGCGTTCGGTGATGGAGGTGATGCATCGTCACCATCAATCCAACATGATGAACAATATCGACAATGCAGCCGTGTATGTGGTGGATTACTTGAATGATGAAATAGTGGTTTATGTAGGCAACAATACTGACGCTTCTGATGCCGCCATGGTCGACATGGTGAAGGCGCAACGCTCCACGGGCAGTATCCTCAAGCCCTTCCTCTTCGCGGCCATGCTCGATGAAGGGACATTGCTCCCGCAGATGGTCTTGCCCGATGTGCCTATGAGTCTTTCGGGCTTCACACCGAAGAACTATAGCGGCGAGTATTGGGGCGCGGTGCCTGCCGACAAGGCCTTGCAGAACTCGCTCAACGCGCCTTTCGTCCATCTGCTGCGCGAATACGGTCAGCAGCGTTTTCATGGTTTGCTGAAACAGCTGCAGCTGAAGGGCATCGTTTTCGATGCCGAGCATTATGGCTTGTCGCTTATTGTGGGTGGTGCCGAGGCTTCGCTGTTCGATATTTCCAATGCATACGCCAAGATGGGTAGGAAGTTGGCCGTGCATGTGAATGAGGACTATAATGAGAAAGTCAACGAGAAGGAGTCGCCGTTCTCTGCCGAGGCCATCGCTGAGACTTTTCACGTGATGCAAGGCCTCACGCGTCCTGTGAGCCAGATAGGCTGGAGTGGATTCTCCTCATCGGCACAGGTGGCTTGGAAAACTGGCACCAGCTTCGGTTTCAAGGACGCTTGGGCAGTGGGGCTGACTGACCGTTATGTCGTAGGTGTGTGGGTAGGTAACTCCGACGGTGAGGGACGTCCGGGCTTGACAGGAGTGGGCGTGGCAGCACCGATTCTGTTCGACGTGGTCGGTAAACTCAATGACAGCTATCACTACCCTGCCAATACTTTGGAGAGCATCGAGGTTGAAGTTTGTGCCGAGTCGGGCTACCCTAAGTCGGAATATTGTCAGCATACCAAGAAAATCCGCGTGCCTAACGTGGAGAACAAAACGGGTGTCTGCCCTTATCACAAGAAGGTGTTTTTGGATGAGACGAGGCAATATCAGGTGCGCCCCGAATGTTATCCTGTCGACCAGAAATGCTTTGAGGTGTATTATGTGTTGCCGCCCGTGATGGAGTGGTTCTACAAGAAACACTCGCCCATGTTCCGGCCTATGCCGGCATTTTACCCAGGCTGTGGTACGGCGCATCCCGATGAGGTGATGGCCTTCGTCTATCCCAAGAGCGACGCCAAAGTAACCATTCCCGTCGGTATCCGTGGCGACCGCCAACAGGTCATCTTCGAGATTGCGCACCGCAATCCACAGAAGACCATTTATTGGACGCTCAACGATGAGTTCTTGGGTCAGACCCGTCTCAACCATCAGATGCCTATCGACGTGGAGAAAGGCACTTATCGCCTCCGTTGCGTTGATGAGGACGGCGTGGAATTGAATAGGAAGATTGTGGTGCAGTAAAGCTGGTTGCTGAGCCTGCCGAATCACCGTGTTTACCACGCAAAAGCCTCAGCCGACATCCATTTGCCTTGCACCTTCAGCGTTCGCTCAATGACGTCGCGCACGGCTCCTTTCCCGCCGTTTTTCTCGCTGACGAACTTGCTGATGGCCTTCACTTCTGGAACGGCATCGGCAGGGCAGGCAGGCAAGCCCACACATTGCATCACGCGCATGTCAGGGATGTCATCACCCATGAAGATGATTTCCTCTGGTTTCAAGCCTCTTTCCTGCATGTACTCGTTGAGCTTCAACACCTTGTCGGGGATGCCCGTGAACACGTCGGTCACGCCGAGACTGTTCATGCGCACGATGGTAGAAGGACATACGGCTCCCGAAATGACGGCCACATGATAGCCCAATTTGGAGGCCAGCTGTAGCGCATAGCCATCTTTCACATTGGTGGCCCTCAGGGGATGGCCTTCGAAGTCGCAGAAGACGGTACCATCAGTCATCACACCGTCGAAATCGAAGATGAAAGTGGTGATGGGGGATAAGTCTATTTCGTTCATGGATGATTGTTTTGAGGCTCAAAAATAGGTAATTTTTCGCAAATGCCGATGGATTGCGCAAAAATGCTTAAATTTGCAGGCTATTTTTATTCAATTATGAGAGTAAGACATCAAAACGATAACGTAGAAGAGATTGTGGCCGCCACCATCGAGGCCATGGAAGCCGTGAAAGGCAAGGAAATCGTCACCCTCGACTTGAGGGAAATCACCACCGCTGTGACCGATTATTTCGTCATCTGTCACGCCCCTTCGAAAACCCAGGTCGATGCCATCGCCGACAAGGTGGAGGAATTGGTCTTTGAGAAGACGCACAGCAAACCCTACCATGTGGAGGGCCGCGACAATACGGAATGGATTTTGATTGACTTCGTGGATGTCGTCGTCCATGTGTTCTTGGAGTCGGCAAGAGGCTACTATAAACTTGAGGAGCTTTGGGCCGATGCAGAGAGAATCGTGAAGGCGAACGAGGATTAATCGTTTTATAACCAATATTTTACAAATGGAAAACAAAGAGACTAACGGCGGGGGCGGAATGCCCAACCAGCCGTCTCAGCCTAACCGTAACACGAATGGGAAAAACCGTGGCAGGTTTTTGTACTGGATTTATGCAATTTTGGCAGTAGGCCTGATTGCCGCTCAGTTTTGGGGAAGGGATTCGTCTGTCACCAAGACAGAAATCGACGAAAACAGGTTGAAAGAACTATTGCGTAACGAGGAAATCCAAAGGATAGACTTGATCAATAGGGAAGACGCTGAGATTTATCTGAACCAAAAGGGCTTGGCAAATTATTTCCCAAATGTGAAAACCGATACGGAAGGGACGACTTCGACACCTAGCTATGTCTACACAATCCCTAATGTCGACATCTTTTATGCCATGGTCAAGGAAATCCAAGACAATACCCATAAAAAGGTCGTAAAAAACGAGACGATTGATGCAGAGACCGGTGAAACTGTTGTGGTAGAAGAAGTGCAACAGGAAGAATATGAAGGGGTCCCGATCAAAATCATTACCCGCAGAAGCTGGATGACCGACATCTTGGGAT
>Ga0247609_10006330_pt1 | contig 11422 bp, 10 predicted proteins | sample 172DNAGHGlowgp2_FD_193487 | JGI IMG/M metagenome (GOLD analysis project Ga0247609, IMG submission 193487) | Sheep rumen microbial communities from Palmerston North, Manawatu-Wanganui, New Zealand - 1728 DNA GHGlow gp2 | ecosystem: Host-associated > Mammals > Digestive system > Stomach > Rumen ... | reverse complement strand
ACTATCTATAACTTTTACCTAATTTTACCAATACTTTCTGTTTTTCCGCCATTTTCAAAAAACTTTTTACTAGACCGAGCTATAGAATCTAACTATATTACAGGCCATAAATAATTTATAAAGGATTCTAAAAATGTCCAAGATCGAAACTCTTTGCATTCAGGGCGGTTGGCAGCCGAAAAACGGCGAACCGCGCGTTCTCCCCATCTACCAGAGCACCACTTTCAAGTACGAAACGACCAATGACATGGCCGACTTGTTCGACCTGAAGGCTTCCGGCTACTTCTACACCCGTCTGCAGAACCCGACCAACGACGCTGTCGCCAATAAGATTGCCGCTCTCGAAGGTGGTGTGGCTGCAATGCTTACGAGCTCCGGTCAGGCTGCTAACTTCTACGCCGTTTTCAACATCTGCGAATCCGGCGACCACTTCATCAGCACTTCCGCTATTTACGGTGGTACGAGCAACCTCTTCAGCGTTACGATGAAGAAGCTTGGCATCGAATGCACGTTCGTGGACCAGGACGCCAGCGACGAAGAAATTGAAAAGGCTTTCCGCCCGAACACCAAGTGCTTCTTCGGCGAAACGGTCGCAAACCCGGCTGGCAAGGTTTTGGACCTCAAGCGCTTTGCCGACATCGCCCACAAGCACGGCGTTCCGATGATTGTCGATAACACCTTCCCGACCCCGATTCTTTGCCGTCCGATTGAATTCGGCGTTGACATTGTGACCCATTCCACGACCAAGTACATGGACGGCCATGCCATGGCAGTCGGCGGCTGCATTGTGGATAGCGGCAACTTCGACTGGGAAGCAAACCACGACCGTTTCAAGGGTCTCACCGAACCGGATCCGAGCTACCACGGCCTCGCCTACACGAAGGCTTTCGGCAAGGGCGCTTACATCACGAAGGCAACCGCACAGCTCATGCGCGACTTTGGTTCCATCCAGTCTCCGCAGAATGCGTTCCTCCTGAACGTGGGTCTCGAAACATTGCACCTCCGCATGCCGCGCCACTGCGAAAACGCTCTCGCTTGCGCCAAGTTCCTCAAGAACCATCCGAAGGTAGCTTGGGTCAACTACGCTGGCCTCGAAGGCGACAAGTACTATGAACTTGCACAGAAGCAGTTCAAGGGTGGCCTCCCGTGCGGCGTTCTCACGTTCGGTATCAAGGGCGGCCGTGAAAAGTCCATCCAGTTCATGGACAGCCTCAAGATGATCTGCATCGTGACCCACGTGGCCGACGCCCGCAGCTGCGTGCTGCACCCGGCAAGCCACACGCACCGTCAGCTCAGCGACGAACAGCTCATCGAAGCCGGTGTCGCTCCGGACCTCATCCGTTTCAGCGTCGGTATTGAAAATATCGAAGACATCATCGCCGACCTCACGCAGGCTTTGGACAAAGTCTAATCCGCGACAAAAATAGCCGCGTAAGCTATGACTTTATAATTCTGCACGGTGCCACAAAACGGCACCGTTTTTTATTGGAGCCGGCCTCGCAACGCCTAGCCACATCCCGTATATATGCCTATATTTAAGGCACTTCAAAAGAAGGATTAAACCATGCTCAATATAATCAGGGCAGTTAGCCGCTTTTTATCGACATACACATCGCTTTTCGTCATCGCATGCGCGGTCATCGCGTTTTTCATTCCCACGCTCTTTGGCTGGGTTCACGGCAACACGAGTTCGATAATTCTCGGCATCATCATGCTCAGCATGGGCCTCACCATTACCATGGACGACGTCCGCAACTTGATGAAACGTCCCGGCGACATCTTCCTCGGTGCGGTCGCGCAATATACCATCATGCCGCTTGTCGCGTTTACACTCACGAAGGTCTTCGGGCTTGACCCGTATTTGGCCATCGGCATTATTCTCGTCGGTTGCTGCCCAGGCGGTGTTTCGAGCAACGTTATGAGCTTTTTGGCTAAAGGCGATGTGACGTATTCCGTGAGCATGACCATGGCAAGCACGCTTCTCGCCCCGCTGATGACTCCGCTTTTGGTACTTTGGCTTGCGGACACGAGCATCGAAGTGAACGCTGTCGGCATGTTCCTCAACATCCTCTACGTGACGATTTTCCCGATTCTCATCGGATTCACCTGCAACTACCTTTGGGGTAAACGCGCAGGCTTCAAGGAATTCCAATCGAACATGCCTGCCGTGAGCGTCATCGGCCTCGCACTAATCGTGGGCGGAGTCATCGTGACTGTGCGTCCGCACCTTTTGGCAAACGGCTTTGGACTTTTGGCACTCATGCTCGCCGTCGTGTTCTGCCACAACGGACTCGGTTATGTGCTCGGCTATAGCGTCGGTCGTTTGTTCAAGTTCAGCACCGCCAAGAAGCGCACCATTTCTATCGAAGTCGGCGTGCAGAACGCGGGCATGGCAACTGTCCTCGCGGCAGCATTCTTTGCAAATCCAGAGAACGTAGCCCTCCACCCGGAAGCGGCTCTCAGCGTCGTGCCGTGTGCCATCAGCTGCGCCTACCATTCCATCAGCGGAACAATCCTCGCCGGTATTTTCGCACACATGGACAAGAAAAAAGAGGAAGCTTAACAGACTCCAGGATGACAAAGCATTTGAAAAGGGCGACTCTTTCGAGCCGCCCCTTGTGTTATGACCAGGAAAACAAAAAACGCACTACGAGATTAGTAGTATCGCGAGAACCTGCCCGCTCAAGATTCTCAGCAACATCGTAAGCGGATAGACCGAAGCGTAACCGATATTTGTCGCTTCAGAATTGCTGAGGCCGTTTGCGAACGCAAGCGCCGGAGGGTCTGTCGTTGCACCCGCAAGTACACCGCAAAGCGAGAGGTAATTGACCTTGAACACCGCCTTACCCACGACCGCCACAATCATCAGCGGGAAGAACGTGATAATTGCCGAGAGCGCCATGTAGTAGAAACCGTCGCCGTTCAAAAGCACATCGAAGAACTTAATGCCGGCATTGAGGCCCACGCAGCTGAGGAAAATCGTAATGCCGAGTTCACGCAGCATGAGGTTCGCGCTGTTCGCCATGAAGAAGTTGAGCGGACCCATCTTACGTTTACGGCTAAGGATAATCGCGACAATCAGCGGACCGCCAGCAAGCCCGAGCTTAAGCGGAGTCGGCATGCCAGGAATCGCAACCGGAATGCTACCGACAATCACGCCGAGGAAAATGCCAAGGAATGCAGGGAGAATTTCCGGATGGTCAAGCGCCGTGAGCGAATCGCCCAACTCCTTCGCCGCTGCGGCAATGCTTTCCGGCGTACCGACAACCTGCAATTTATCGGCAAACTTCACACGGATATCGAGGCGCCCGGTGAACTTGAATCCTCCACGCGTCACACGGCTCACGGTCACGCCAAAGCGGTCGTTGAGCGCAAGCTGCTTGATGCTCTTGCCAAGAATTTTCTTGTTCGTCACGAGAATCGTCTTGACCGCCAAATTCGACTTCTGGAGCGTAATCGGCGTTGCCTGTTTTTCGCCAATAATCTTCTGCAAATTTTCAATCGCGTCCGGCATCCCGACGACATGCACCAAGTCATGGAGTTCAAGCGTCATGTCTTCCTTCGGCATGTTAATAACCTGGTCGCGGGCATGGCGCGTCACCACGGCACCCGAAGATGTGAGCCCTGGAATGTCCTTGATTTTGCAGCCCACGAGATTTACGTTATCCACACGCAGTGTGCAGGACATGATTTCCTTGGACTGTTCCGCAATTTCTTTTTGGTATTCCGCGGCAGCAGCATCCGGCTTTTGCTTAAAGAAAATCCGCACAAGAATCATCACGAGGATAATTCCAATCACGCCGAACGGGTACGCCACCGCATAGCCCACGCCCGTGAGCGAAGCATCTACGCCTGCCGCCGTAAGTGCCGAATTCGCAGCCCCCAACGACGGCGTATTCGTCACGGCTCCGCAAAGCATGCCAATCAACACCGGCACGTTACCGTGCATGTCCGTGAAAAAATAAATGCATACGGTAGCAAGTACGCCCAGAAGAACGATGCTCACCGCAAGAATGTTGAGCACCAAACCGTGTCGCTTTATGGAGTCAATAAAGCCCGGGCCCACCTGCATACCGATGGTATAGACAAACAAAATAAGACCAAACTCTTGCATAAAATGGAGGACGCTGGGCTCGATTCGCATTCCGATATGACCTAAAAGAATCCCAACAAAAAGAGCTCCAGCGCCTCCAAGACTCACACCCTTCACCTTCACTTTGCCAATCATAATGCCTATGGCAGCCGTAAGGGAAAGGACCAAAACCTGTTGCCCCACAGAGGGGTTAGTAAATAATTCAATAAGCCAGTTCATTTTGCAAAATCAATTTAATACGCAGCGAACAGAAGCCGCGATATTTTTGTTAAAGTGTTCATAAGTAATCGTCGAATCCGTCACACGAACAAGGTAAGCTCTTGAATCATCATAGCTGTCACGGGTCCAAAAGCTGGCACTCGCATTTTTATCCGCAAATTTTCCATCGAAATAACGGAACCCGGCAAACAGCAAACCAAACGAGCTGTCTTTTTTCAGTTCTGCCGGAACCGCATTACCAAAAGCGTTCTTGAAATCCTGTTGCGAAGGGAGCGTCCAACCTTTCGGGCAAAGTCCGGTTGTCGCCGCATTCCAAGTGTAGAGTCGGCCCATGGTATCGCAGTTGGCGTGATCATTGCCGTAGCAGACACTGGAATCAGGAACATATGCGGCCATATTTTCGGCCATCCAAGTTTTGCCTCGGAGATTCATGGTCATATAAGTTTTATCGGAACAAGAAAGTTTGTGGGTGGATTCATCGAAACTACAGCTATTTGACGGGTCGCAAGCGGTAAATGCTAATAACGAGCACAAGGCGAAAACTGTTAAAGCGATGGTTCTGAAAGTCTGTTTCATAAAAGTTCCTTTTTAAAGTTAGCGGATGGATTCATCCTTTTTTCGCGTGCAAATTTAGAACCATTCATTAATAATGTCTAATAGATTATTTATATTGAATTGATAATAAAAATTGATAAATACAATTCAAACCTCCATTTTCACACACGAAACACATACGTCACACATTTCATTACTATATTCATCACAGTATTCTCAAATGCAGGCGGCGAACATGGCAGAAGAACAGATAGACATTTTGAATAGCGACGGTACACCGGCAGGGTATTCCCGCGGCAGAACGGAAGTCCATGCGAAGGGGCTCTGGCACCGCACCGTTCATATCTGGGCATTCGATTCCAAAGGCAGAATTCTTTTCCAGCTCCGTAGCCACCTCAAGGAGAACAACCCGAACCTGCTCGACACGAGCTGCGCCGGACACATCGGAGCAGGCGACAACAGCCGAAACGCCGCCATACGCGAACTTCGAGAAGAGATGGGAGTCACCAAGCGCCCCGAAGATTTAGAATACCTTTTTGAAGCGACTCACGAAAACATTTTGAACAACGGAACGTATTTCGACAACGAATATTACGATACGTACAAGATAATTCTTTCAGATGCAGAAGCAAGTCATCTTGTACCGCAACCAGGCGAAGTAGACGATTTCGTTTGGATGACATGCGAAGAGTTCTTGGCCATGCATGCAAGGTCTCCCGAAAAGTTCGTTGACCATCCCAAGGACTACAAGTGGATACAATCAATACAAATTACACAAAAATAAGTTTAATATAGTTTACGGGTCTTTGTCTTTTATGTAAATTTTTTGAGGGCGCAGGGGGCAATTTTTTCCGAGAAAAACTCGGGGGATGGGCTCTAATGAAGTACAAAAAAACAGCTTTGGTTGTTGAAGGTGGAGGGCTGCGCGGTTCGTATTCCGGCGGCATTCTCGATATACTCGCCGATAAGGAAATCAAGTTCGGCGGAGCCGCAGGCACATCTGCAGGCGCCACACATTTGTGCAGTTTTATTTCTGAACAAATCGGCCGTAATTTCCGAATCGATACGGAGCACTCTAAAAGTCCCCGTTACATGAGCTTCAGAAACCTGCTTTTCACGGGCGACTATTTCGCCTTTGACTATTGCTACAAGCAAGTTCCATATAAAATAGACCCTTTTGATTTTGACAAGTTTACGGATCAGTGCAAAGAGACAGAATTTCACGTATGCATGACGGACGTGGAAACCGGCCTTGCAGTGTATCCGCGCATTACGGACTACCGGAACGAAGACGAGATGAACTACATCCGCGCTTCGGCAAGCATCCCGATTTTGAGCAAAATTGTCGAGATTCACGGCAAAAAATACCTGGACGGAGGCATCGCCGACAGCATCCCGTTCGACCCCATGTTCAAAAGCGGTTTTGAACGCGCCGTTGTCATCCTCACACGTCCGCTCGGCTACCGCAAAAAAAAGAACAAGGCGCTCCCGCTAATCAAGTTCGCCTTCCGCCATTACCCTAAATTTGTCGAGGCGGTCGCCACGCGGCATATCCGCTACAACCAGGCGCTAGACAAGCTCGCAAAACTCGAATCCGAAGGCAAAGTGTTCATTTTCCGCCCGAGTCGTCTCATCAAGATTTCACAAATCGAGTCGAACAAGAAGAAAATCGCGGAACTCTATGAACTTGGCAAGGAAGATGCGCTCAACAAAATGCACGATTTGCTGAAATTTTTAGAAGGGTAATGCGCCATAACCAGAGTGATGGCGATCACAACGCAACTCGTTGAGTAACAAAAAGTTCCAAATTCAACAAAAAAAGACGATTTTTCGCCTGTTGTTGAACTTTTAGCAACAAAAAACAACATTTTCTCAACGCAAATTCTCAACATTCAGGCCGAACAATGGTAAATTTATAGTATGCCTGAAGTATTAGACTATCTGGAATACCGTGAGTACCTGAAGGACTGGTTTGTCGAGACGAAAAAAGACAACCCGTTCACTTCGTACCGCTACCTCGGCCAGAAAACCGGAGTTGATCCGGCCTGGCTTGTTCGCGTATTTCAAAAAGAAGGCCACCTGAACGAAAGTACGCTGCCCGTATTCATCAGGATTTGCGGCCTCGACGACCGACGGGCAGAGTATTTTAAGACCCTTTACAGATTCAACAAGACCAAGGCGAAGCAGACGCTTTCCGAGCTTTACTACAAGCTTTTGGAACTCCGCTCGCTTGAAACGCGCGTGCTTTCGGAACCGGAACTGGCCTACTTTGGTAGCTGGGCTTGCGCCGCACTCCGCGCCCTCATCGGCATCACGAAGGACACAAGCGACATTACCGGCCTTGGCAAGCACTTGAATCCGCCTATTTCGCAGGATGACGCTCGCAATGCGCTCGGAATCCTGAAGCAGCTTGGACTTGTCGTTCCGGACGGTACTGGCGGTTGGAACATCACCGACCAGATTATCAGCACCGGTGGCGAAGTCAAGAGTTCCGCGGTCCGCAGTTTCCACAGACATACGATGGAACTTGCGCAGGAATCGCTGGACCGCCACAAACCCGACGAACGCGATATTTCAAGCGTGGTATTCACTGCAGACGAATCGGATTTGCCCGAAATCAAGCACAAGATTGAGGAATTCCGCCGTGGGTTGCTGCAATTCGCCCGCAAGAGCGAACGCGCCGACCGTGTATATGCTTTGAATATCGCCATGTTCCCCCTCTCCGACAAGGTGGCCGACCCGGCAACAGGTCCTACCTCGCCGCAAAAAAATGGAGGTGGAAAATGATTTTGAAAAAGAAAATATATATTAAGGGTATGGACTTGAAGCAGAACAAGAACAGACGCATATTGACACTGATTGCACCGATTGCAATCGGGTTCTCGCTGTGCGCCTGCGGTTCTGAAAATGTCGCAGGAGGTGGCCCGAGCGGAACCGAAGCCGGTAACGCCATCACTGCACAGATCCTTATTGCAGACGCTCCTGCCGCAAACGCCCGCGTGAAACTCGTCGAGCAGGCAAGCCTCGACGGACAAGGCTACATAGCGACCGCCAACGAAAACGGCGTTGTCACTATTGAAAATGTCGCCGTCGGCAACTACACACTTGAAGCAAGCTTCAACGAATCGGCAATCCAATTGCCTGTCTCCGTACAGAACCTAAACGACACCGTTGCATTGGGCAAGCAGACGTTGCAAAGGGCCGTTTATGTCGGTGGCTCCATCGAGAACTTTATTACCGGTTCCACCAGCGACAAGTTCAAGAACATGACGGGCTATGTCAAGTTCCGCGGTCTTGACCATGCCGCCATTGTAACTAACGGCAAGTTTGAAGTCTTTGGACTCCCGGCGGGCAAGTTAGACATGGTGATTTTGCCGAGCGGAACCAAGCATGACACGGTAGATGTCGCATTCAAGGCTGCTGCAGGTGATTCGCTTACAACTCTCAAGCCCAAGACTCAGCCACCGCAAGATACGACTAAAAAAGACACCGTCCAAAAGAATATGACTCTTCTCATTGAAGACTTTGAGGACGGCGACAACCACAACCTTCTCGCGCCAGAATATACGTCTGGAGGGTTCGGCGGTTCATGGGCATTGAGTTCAAACCCGAACTTCATGTTCTTCAATATCCTTCCGGAACTTACGCCTCAAACGGCATTCAACCCGTTCCTCGCGGTCATTCAAGACGATGGGAATGGCGGCAAGGAAGTCCACTTTGAAGCAGGGTTCCCGGATACGTCGGTTTACAAGCAGCAATATCTTTGCCTTGGCATGTACATCGGCAATCTCGGATGGAGCTACGATTTGAGTTCTGTCGATTCCATCGCCTTTGACGCCTGGGGCAAGGGTTCTGGAGAAATTCAGATTTCCGATGAAAATCGTAAAGTCCAGAATACATCATCCGCAATCCCCGTATATACAGCCGGCAAATACCCCATCGAACTTACAAAGAACAAAAAGAGATACAAGATTGCGTTCGCCGATATTCTGCCCAATGAAGAAGACCGCAAGAGCGTATCGACACTAGCTATTGTATTCCACGCCGATGTGGAACTCCACTTCGACAATCTTGAGTTCATCGGAAAGGATCTGATGGACATTTGGAAAACAAAGGAATAATGCCAGGCGCAAATTCTGTAACATCGAACCAAGAGACTCTACACAAAGATCTTGAAAAAGTTGTCCGCAAGTACGCGCGGACAACTTTTTTGCGTCCTATAGCGGAGCATACGCGAGAGGCGTTTGCACAAGCAGAAGCGTTTGTAAAGAAGTTCTATGCGGATCGCGGGACGAGGAATGTCACAGAGTCTATGACCGCTGCAGGAAATGGTGACCCCGGAACAGTGTCCGGGGTGACAAGTGGAACGGAAAAAGATGGCGCAGGGACTGCAACGCGGGCAGTGATTCTGGATTCCGGTTGCGGCACGGGCGAAAGCACGATTCATATCGCTCGCCGCTTCCCGAACATTCCTGTCATCGGGATTGACAAATCCGAAGTACGTTTAGACAAGGCCGGGAATCCGTCGCAAACGGCGGGCGAAGACGTTCCGGCAAACACGTTTTGGATTCGGGCGGAATTACTCGACTTTTGGCGGCTAGCTCTTGACCGCGTAAAAACAGGTGAATGGACGATTCCGTACCATGCGGTGTATTACCCGAATCCGTGGCCGAAGCAAAGCGAGGCAACGAGGCGATTCCACATGCATCCTATATTCCCGACGTTGCTTGCACTCGGCCAAACAACGGAACTGCGCACGAACTGGGAAATTTACGCCCGCGAATTTGCAGAAGCCGCGAAGATTGTATTTGATGAATGCACGGAGTGCACAAAAGAAATCGCTAAAGGAGATTCCCGCTTACTTCGACTTCGCTCAGCACAGGCTCCGGCAGGAATGACAAATAAGCAAATCACGTGCGAATCGTTTGAAGCAACTGCACCCGAAACCGCCTTTGAACGCAAGTACAAAGAAGCCCGCCAAAAGCTATGGCGGGTAACGATTAGCAGAACTTAATGGATCCTATTTTCTGTCTTTCATCCAATTGGCAACGAACTGGAAATTACGCGTGAAGCGAACTTCCATGTTGGCACCCGGAACGACGATGTATTCCGTAAGTCCGTACTTATCCGTCTTGCTGCCCCAGTCGTACGTATAACCTAAGCGAGTCCACGGACGGGCATCCGGTCCAGTGTAAATCTTAGCGGCACGGGCATCGAACCAGTTCTTGAACCACATCATGCGTTCAGTATTATCAGCGTCATTGCCTTCGAATCCGGTGCGCATGTCATAAGCCTTAACGTCCGGAACATAAGCCGGTCGCATCAAGTCATTCGGGCTCACCCACAGGAACGCCATGTGCGTTGCTTGGGACGTTCTCGGTTCGCCAAACAATTGCTTGAATCTCAAATCCCAGTTGATAACGCCGTCCTTGTGATCCTGGAACCACATCAGCAATTCTTTTTCATTTACGGCCCACACCACACTATCGGACTTGACGGTCTCACCTTCCTTGTATAAATCAGGATCGGATGTCAGCGTCACCACAAGGAGCTGAGTCTTGTCTGCATTCCACGTCACCTTGTCGCTGTATTCATCAAGCGTCACGACTGTGAACTTTTCCTCTTCGAGTGCTTCGGACGCATCTTTGACGGCGGCATCGAATTTAGCATCCAAGATTGAATCGCGGTTGGCCATCGAGACGGTCTGTCCCTTGTTGTCGCGGATTTCGCAATACGGGATGCTGTCGGTATTCACGGCGACCTCGGCCTTCGCAAACTGTTCGCTCAAGAGGTCTCCATTATAGGTGAACAACGTATCGCCTTCCAAGAACGAAACAACGACCTTGCAAAAACCTTTGTCCGGAATTACGACTGACGTGGGAAAGCGTTCTTTTCCAGAACCGGTCGTATCGAGAGTCATCGTATTCTCGTTTTCGCCGCAATTGTACTTGTATTCCGTAAGCGTCGCAACACCCGGCTGCATTTCGCTAAAGAATACGTTTTCTTGCTCGGTGCTAAAAGCGGGCTTCACGATGATGGATTTTCCGCCAAGAGTCATCGTATGCGGAATACCTTCGCCGCAGTAATATGCCGGCTGGCGGAACACGCCAATGATACCCGTTTTTCCTTTAAAGTTTTCGGCTTTGGAAACACTTTCGCCCTTTCCGAGTGCGCAACCGAACAATGCAATTGCGATTGCCCCCATTCCCAATAAATAAATGTTTTTCATCCGAGTCCTCATCCTGCAAAAATTCCGTGCAAGGTTTTATCCGTTAAAAAATATAATTAACTCTATTTTAAAGTAGTTCCCTTGTTAACGTAATTTAACCCTTTTTGCAAACAATAACGTTCCATTGACCTCAAGCAAAACGAAGACGGAACCATTTCGTCCAGAAACGTCAAAAGAGGCAAAAGCTTCTTCAAACATGTACGTACCAACAGCATTGCCGAGCGCATCGTAAAAACGGAGCGTCTTTTGGCCCGTTACAGGGACTTCGACAGCCAATTTTTCGTGGGATACATGCAGATGCACGTTGTGTGCTGTTTTCGGCAATT
>Ga0247609_10006329_pt1 | contig 11423 bp, 8 predicted proteins | sample 172DNAGHGlowgp2_FD_193487 | JGI IMG/M metagenome (GOLD analysis project Ga0247609, IMG submission 193487) | Sheep rumen microbial communities from Palmerston North, Manawatu-Wanganui, New Zealand - 1728 DNA GHGlow gp2 | ecosystem: Host-associated > Mammals > Digestive system > Stomach > Rumen ... | reverse complement strand
CATTAAGTTGCAACTTGATGTTTCAATTTGTACTTTTATTGCACTCATTTCAGGTTTCAAACGATTCAATTCGTTCTCTTCCAATCTTTTCTGCTCCATACTCTTTATTTCATTCGCAAGAGTATTCAATTCACTTTTGTTTTTAACACCAACACTAATGTATTCATCAATTTCCTTGTTGTTTTTTTCAATGAAAACCGCTTGTTCCATCATGTCTATTTCATGCCCACATGTAGGACAGGTTTTTTTCTCTATCAATGTCTCAATTCTTTTGTTATCTTCTTTCAAGGCATTTATCTTCAACCTTAATTCTGCTTGTTCTATTTCGATGTTTCGCTCCTGTGTTTTCTTCTCGTTATACAACTCTGAATCAAATACAGAATCCTTTATCTGCATATATCTTTCTTTCTTGACTGACATCTTTCCACGATTTATTGACAATTCATTCATAAGATATTCACTTCTATTCTCAATCGTAGTGACATCGGCTTTGATTAATTCTTCTTTTATTTGCTTTCTATTTTTTATGATTTCAAGTTTTTCATTGTTGTATTTATCAAGGTTGTCATTTGACAATGCCATTTTCTCCTGTGCTTCTATTGTTGCCTTGCTATTGTTTTCAATAACAGTTTTCATATCAGAAATTTCCATTTCAAGTGTGCCTTTGTTGTAAAGGTTTGAAACAAGTTTCTGACTCTCCTTTTTCCATAATTCCTTTGCAATTTTCTCCTTCTCTTCAATAGTTAATAATCCAAGCCATCTTGAAAATAATTTTCCTTTGTCCGTCTGACCCATTCTTAATAAATTGCCAAGACTGTATGCCGTTGCTGAAATAACAAGGTCAAAATCCTCTATGTTTCCAATTGTTTCCTTTATTATATTGTTTGTTTGCGTTGAACTTTCACCCTCACAGTTCTCAATCTCATTGTATTCACCGTTTATTATCTTGAAATATTCAACTTTTTGTTTTGCCTTGCTTTTTGATGTCCTCTTTCTTAATGATGGTCTTGTGACTGTTCTCCTTATAACATAATCAATATCTTCAATCTCAATTCCTGCTTCAACCATCACTTCAGTTTCTTTTTCAAGATAACTGTTGAACACACTGTCAAGTGTTGGTGACTTTTCTGCTTTTCCAAATAATGCAAACCTCAACAAATCAATCGCCAATGTGGTCTTTCCACTTGTGTTCTCAGGTTGACCAGTAAGCAATACCAACCCTTTTAACTTTGTGAAATCAAAATAATTGTCTTTTCCGTATGAAAGGTAATTGTTCCATTTAAGATACTTTATCTTATATGGTTTATATTTTGAATATGCATCAAAATCAACAAAAGCATTTACCTTTTTATCTATTGTTAAGATATCATCAATATCAACATCATTTATTCCTTTTGTTTTCAAATATTCATCAAAAAGTTGCTCTTGAAATTTTGGGTCTTGTATATTGGTGATGATATCAGATGCAAGTGAAATCTTATCCCCACTTTCATCTATGGTGATTGGTATAAAATTAACTTCCACATTAGTTAATGGAACACCGTATTTTTCTGATATTTCTCTTCTTAATGTTTCTTTCTTTTGTTCGTTGAAATCAATTTGAAACATTTCCAAATCAAATATCAACTTATCTGTTGGATTAACTTGAATCATATGTTATTTTGCTTTTAATACCCTTGTTCTTTTTGTTGTTTTCTGAACCTCATTATTATTTTCTACTACAATAGGTTTTTCTATTTGCTTTTCTACCTTTTCTTCTTTTATTTCTTCTTCCTTTTTCTTCCTAGGTCTACCAACCTTTTTCTTCTCAACCACTTCTTTTGGCTTTTCCTCAACTTTTGGTGGTTCTTTTATTTCCTCTTTTTTATTTAATTTTTCATTCAAGTCACCATATTTCATAAGATTGAAATTGTCAAGTGTACAATTGAAAATATAATCATCAATGGTTATATTGTTGTAGTTGCACATTTCCATTATTTCATCATATGTTTTATCTGGTATATCTAATATAATCTCCATATTTATTTAATATATTCTTTTACTGATATAATACATTTTTTTTATTTATCCAAAACTATTTATAAAAAAGATTTTATATTATAAATTTAAACAACAACCGCACGCTAAAATAAGTTTCAGAAAATGAACATAAAATATATAATAAGAAAAGTATGAATATTTTGAAAAAAGGTAGTAAGGGTGAAGAAGTCAAAAACTTACAAAAAGCATTAGGCATAACAGTTGACGGTGATTTTGGACCAAAAACCGAAACTGCCGTAAAGGAATTTCAAAAATCAAAGGGATTGGTTGCTGATGGTGTAGTTGGTGTTAAGACTTGGGAGGCATTTGGAATAATAGACAATAAAAACAACAAGTCTGTTGATTCAAGTGTGCTGTATTCACCGTTGAAAGTTCATGTGTCAAAATTACAGAATAGACCAATCACTTATATTGCAATACATTATACTGCTGGTGGAAGTTCAAAAAAGGGTTCTGCACTTAATGTTAAAAAGGTGTTTGAAACAAGAAATGCATCTGCTGATTTTTGTGTTGATGATAAAACAATGGTTCAATTCAATCCTGATATCAAAAACTACTACTGTTGGGCTGTTGGTGACAAAAAATACCAAAATTCAAAAGGTGGAACATTATATGGAAAAGCAACAAACAGAAATACAATCAGTATTGAAATGTGCTCAAATTTAAAAAAAGGAACATCTGCAAATGTTCCAAATCATGAGGGATGGTATTTAACTGATGAAACAATTAAACAATGTGCTAAACTTACAAAAATCCTAATGAAAAAATACAATATACCTATTGATAGGGTTGTTCGTCATTATGACATTACAGGTAAGTTATGTCCTGGTATAATTGGATGGAATGACGAGTTGATAACAACTATTGATGGTAAACAAACAAAAAACCACAACAACAGTTCAAAATGGTCAGAATTTAAAAAACTACTCGATATTTATAATTAAGATAATAAAATAATCAATTATACACATATGAAACAAACAATTAGATTGAAAGAATCAGAATTAAAACGGATGATTTCTGAATCAGTGAGAAGAATACTTGGAGAATCTTGTTGGTATGGTGACACTAAACCTTTGAGGAAATACTACAAGCAGCATCAAAAATTAGTCAAAAATATGAATATGTAAATAATGATGATTATGAACCTTGGGACGATTGTGATGGAAGAGATTTATCATATGATATATATTCTTGGGCAAAGAAAGTGGAAGAAGAGGCAGAAGAATGGATAAGATATAATTCTTCCAACACATCAATTAATGGTGGAGAAAATTGGTAAATGTGTAATATTATGTAATTTCAGTTCATTCCAAATAAACTTTGAAACGTACATTTACAAAGATAAATAATCAATTCAGTCAATAATCATTTCAGTTTCATTCAATATTCTTGCTTTTCTCATAAGTTTTACAATACCTTTCTTTCCAAATTTCTGATGAATGTCCGATGCATCATAACCGCTCGGACATTCTATTATTCTAACCCTATTCTTTAATTTTGTAGAATTTAATAACTTATATATCTTTTTTGCGTCTTCCGTTGCATCATCATCAAGTAATATGTTTACATTTGTCTTTGCTTTGTTCACAACAGCATTGAATGTTGCATAATCACTTTTCAATGTTTTACCAAGCAATGGTATTGAGTTTGGAATAACCATATGGTCAAAAGCACCCTCAACAAGTGTTACATCCTCATACCAATTGATTTTATCCTCATTGAAAACAAACATTGTTTTTTTAATGTCAGGATTATTGTATTTTCTGTATTTCCTCTTACCAGTATAATCCCTTGCAACATAATAATTCAATTCTCCGTATTGGTCATAAGACGGTATTATAATCCTACTTGCCATATTCTTGTCTTTCGACCAATATGGTATGTATCCAATATTATATCTATCAATAAAGAATTTTCCTATATTCCTGCTATTCAGATATTCTATTGCTTCTCTTGCATATTTGTCATCGTATTTTATTGGACTGAAATCCGTAGGTAGTTCAACAGTGCTTTCTATTTGGAAACTGTCCATATCAAACTCATAGTTCATTTGATACAGCAACGATGATTTAATGCTTTTTAATTCATTGAAATAATGTGAAACTTGTTCCTGTGTTCCAAAATCCTTAAGCAATTTTGATAATTTACCAGACGTTCCACATCTCCAACAATGAAAAAATGGTTTTGTTTTGAAATCATCACCATAATTAACAGCCAAATTGTATTTTCCGTCACTTTCAACACCTTTTTCTTGGGCACAATAAGGGCAATTATATTCCTTCCATCCATCAGTTTCCCTGCGTGGAGAACCTAAAACATCTTCTATTAATTCCTTTATTACTTCGAACATAAAAAGACCTACATTTACATTAACAACTGCAAACATAGGTCAAAAAACTTAAACAACAAAAAAACTAAATTATATATCTAATATCTTCTCATAAGTTTTACCACAAAATTCTGTCTTGTATTTAAATCTGTTAATTGTCTTATTGTCAATTTCTATTTTCTCTAAATTGTATTCCGTTATTAACGGTATACTTTCTTTATATTTTTCTTTATTAATATATCCTAATATACAAACCAAACTGTCACTTGCATCAAAATTCTCTGTTTTCAATTCTCCGTTTTTATCATAAACCCATTCTATGTTCGGGAATAGTTCCGCTATTTTATTCCATAAAATATACTTCTTTTGACAAGAGAAAGGATATTCCCCAAATAGAACCAATTCGTTCTTTTTCAAAGAATTCGCATATTTTTTCAAATCATATAATTCATCCTTTTTGTTGAACTTTCTAATTGCCATAAGTTCAGGAAAAGCATATTTACGTGCATCAAATGATGAAATGAATTTAGGTGTTATTGACGTTGATTCATATATTGATTGTGAAATCATTCCATTAAACCTCAACAATGTGGCAACTGTGTCGGTATTCATTGAATTTGGCAAAGGTTCTTCAATTACTATGTCAGTCAAACCAATGTCTTTGTACTTGTCAATGAATTCTTCCTTGAATTGTTTTGCCTTCAAGAACAGTGCCTCAGTTCCTTTTATTTTTTTAGATATTTTTGGCTTAACATGTGATACCTTTAATATGTCTATGTTCTCACCGTCATATTTAGCCAATGAAACACCAAGACAAGTTGTTGAAATGTCAATCCCTAAAATTATTCTTATATTTTGTTCTTCCATCATAAAAAATTTTGCTATTTACTATAAATGTATTAATTATTAGCAATAATTTCAATAATTAATCAAGAAAAATGGTTTCTACAATATTTCACATTTCAGATTTACACATTCCAAACAATGAGGAAAAACGACCTTATATGGAAATGATAAAACAATGTCTTTCAGAATTACTGAAAGAAACAAAGAAATACAATAAGGATGAATTTCGCATTGTAATTGCTGGTGATATATTTCATAATAAAATAAAAACATCAAATGAATCAAAAAAGATGTTTCATGAAACATTGAACTATCTGAATGCCATTGGAAAAACAATCATAATAGCAGGAAATCACGATATGCTTGAAAACAATCATAGCAGAATTGATTCAATATCACCAACATTTGACATTAAAGGTGTTTATCCAAACATAACATATGCGGATAAAGCGTTGGAATATAAAAGTGGATATATAATTGATGACAATATCATATGGGCTTTATATTCAATATATGACAAATTTTCAAAGCCAAATATTGACGGATTAAAGGAAAAATATCCAAATTGTAAAATAATTGGTCTTTATCATGGGGATATTGCAGGTACTGTTACTGACACAGGAAGAATTTCTGAAAACGGAATAAACACCGATATATTCAATGAATGTGATTTTGTTCTTGCAGGACACATACATAAACATCAGGTAATTAAGAAAAACGGCGTTCCTATTGTATATGCAGGCAGTGTTTTCCAACAAGACAGCAGTGAAAACACAACAGGTCATGGTTTTTTAATATGGGATGTAGAGAAAAACAATTACATCTTTCATGAAGTTGAAAACAAATACAGAATATACAAATTCAAAATCAAATCATATGATGATGTCAAGGAAGATGTTGAAAAACTGATTAATCTCTAATTCTTATTTACTACAAGAAACGAAATAGATGTTTCTGGATAATCAACTATACTTAGTTGAACAAAACTTTTTCTTTCACAAATTGGTTTGTTTTGTATGGTTATTTTGATTTTCCTGTTGCTTGAATCCATTGTGACACTACACCATCTTGCACTTGAATAACATCCTACCATCAAATCACTCTCAACACCATTTTCAAGTACTGTGAAATGCATTTCCTTTGTGTGCTTACCATATACTAAACAGCCATCACTAATATCATCATCAAATACAATTTCATGACTCACGTTTTCCATTTGTTCAACGTTGTTTTCGTTTTGCAATGACATCATTTTCAACTCGCTGTATGATGGATAATGTATTTCATTGACATTTGTTTCCTCAACGGATACATCAAGTCTATTTTGATTTGACCTTAACCTTGTATGATTTTGCGGAAGTTCATTGTATTTTATTTGTATTCTTATGCTTTTTTCCTCAAAGTCCTTATGGCATAATGTCATTTCATAAATGTCATCTTCTTCCAAAAAAGGTCTTCCGTAATTCTTAATGGTAATCTTATCATCAAACAAAGTATATATGAAACCTCTGTCAAAATTTTTCCTTACATATTCATCAACATCTATTTTATGTTGTTTGTTCAATGATTTTATCTTAAACCTCTTGCTTCCACCATCAATTTCAAAATTAATATCCTTTATTTCAAAAAATTCATAGTTTTTTTTAAAATCACTGGCGTTGTTTGAACTTGTAATTAAAGTTTCCAAATTCAGTTCATATAATTTTCCATATTTTTCTTTTTCTTCATCTGACATTGTTTCATAATCTTCTGAATGTATTGTGGTATAATCTTCTTCTTTATTGAAATATCCTATATGTGTAACAACATTATTAATTATGGTTTCATTAGAAATATCAAAATTATAATCATCTGATTTCTGTTTAATTGTTACTGTTGTAAATGCTTCACTGTCATCCACATGAGTAAGCGTGATATAGAAATACCTATCATAAGGTGTCAAGTTCTTCTTTATGTATATGTCAAGTTCACACCGATTCTGATTAACAACAAAATCGGTATCTCCATAATATGTGAATTTGAAACTATTATTATTAAATGGAAAAACATTTGAAATGTCAGAAGTAGGTGGTTCACAATCAACATAGATGGTTTCATGATAATCATCTTTCAGAATTTCCATAACTTCTGTAATCTCAACTGGTGACCTATCATTTTCCTTATAGCATTTTATGGAGTAAACGTTCATTATAGTTATTAATCACTTTCATTATTATCATCGTCATCATTTGTAGATGGTTGAACATATTCAAAATCTTCCAAAATCAATATCGTTGTTGACGGAATTATCTGCATCAAATAATGTATAATTATATTCTTGAAATAATTTATATAATGCTCATTGTTTAAATTGTTCTTAATGTGAAGCACCTTGCTGTTCAAATAGCATTTGCTTTTCATTAAATCAATAATGTTATTTCTAACATATTCCTTATATAGCAAGTTTTTCAAACCACCGTCAGCATCAATAGTGGCTGTTTTATAACCACAAGCAAATACCTTTGTTTTTTCCGATTTTTCATAATACAGTTTTATGGCAAAATCTAATACATCATAATCTTCTTGGTTTTTGAAAACAACCTTATATTTATCTTGCTCTGATTTTTCCATTAAATCATATTGTGACGGTAATATATATCGTGCAGAATTTATTTGAGTATTGCTATCCTTTAATTCATAAGTCATATATATAGGACAACCTATATTACCTGATTTAAAAGGCTCTTCATTCAAGGTGAATTTAACTTGTTCCGCTATTTGTTTATCCTCATAACTGAAATGATAGTCATCAACCGCATATTTGAATGGCTCTTCCATATATTCGAAAAATTCCTTACCCTTATCATATTTTCCATAACCAACGTGTGGATTATTTCCTATATTATATGGTATAAGGTCTCTCAAATATCTTGCTTTTGCAGCATACTCGCCATATTTTTTGTTATATTCTTTGGTGTCCTCGTCATCATCATTTGTTTGGTACAAATTACCTGTAATATCAAGATTAGTCCATGAACTGAATTCTTCAGGAACATATGCGTTCTCTATCACGAAAAAATGACTTAACGGTTCACCTGTTTCTGTGTTGTCAAAATAATCATTGACATTTACAACATAATAAATGTCACCTTCTGTAAGAGAGGTTGGATTTATATTCAATAAGTCACTCACTTGTGAAACAACATGCAAATATGATATGGTTTCGGTCCAAGAAGATGAGTTTATTTCATCATCACCCTCATCTGTCTTTTTATTATAAGCCCATCCACCTTTGCTTTGAAAATACAAATCACCGTCATACCATTTATCTTGTTCATAAAAAGGTATGAGATATGTTTGCGTATAATCGTTATTGTCAACAACAAATGAACCAACAGGTATTCCAGAAACGTCATCGTCATATAACATCTCATTCGTTTTTGACAAATTCAACCTAACAATCAAATCACCAAATGTACTATATTCTTCATAATTTTGTTTCTCAACTCCAACAAGTTTGTCATAGTCTTCTTGAAGTATTAGTCCATAACTACCATTTTTAGTTATATAAACCTTTGTATCATAACTGATTGGTCTTACTGTTTGATATTCTTCCCAAATTTCAAATGGCTTTGTATTGTCCATCATACCATAGCCAAACATACCCATCAGCATTTCTATTGAGTTTATTGTGCCTTTAGTTGAAAGAAGCCTTTTTGATGACAATATAAGCCTTCTCATCCATTCAATGTCAACATCAGCAAAAGTCACATTTTCAGGATTTTTTGAATAATACCAAGTTAAGTTATTATCATTTAAAAAAGAAATTTCAATAACATCGTCATTTGCTGAAATGAGGGTTTCTTCATTATCTTCAACTATTTCGTTACTCTTTCTCATTGGAATGGTTGAATACACATCCCATCCCATCAATTCCAACTTGTCACTTAGGAAAGCGTTAGGCGTGTTTCTGTCACCGTTATATGTAACTCTGTTGAATTGCTTTATTGTATCAATCTTTCTTTTTAAGTCATCAAAAACACGTCCAATTATGTTGATAACCTTATGCATTCTTTCACCACCTTCTACGTTTGCTTCCTCATCACCATCATCATAATGTCTTGTATATGTCCAGTCATAGTTTTTGATTGCCTCATGTGTCATTCTTCTCCATAGATTGTCTGTCCATAACTCATCATATGTTTCTGCCATACTGACCAATTGATTGATGAAATCAACATAAGCATTAGATGATATATCAATACAATAATCATTTGATGGCCAAGTATATGTTCGCTTGTAATAGACATAACCCATCTCATACTCCAATGGTGTTATGAACTGATTTGAATAAAGAGGATTGGTTTTCCTTGTTAACAATTGTTTCTCAAAACCTTCAAGATTGTTAAAATAGTCTTCAATTATTTCTTGTTTTGGTTTTATTGTCATTTGACCAGTATACGGTGTCATGAAAACCAACTCATAATCCAAAATATAAGCATATAACGTTACCTCTGTTCCTTGTTCATTTGTTATTATAACCCTATATAATTCTTGGTTTCTTTCTTCGCCACCTTCTAGACTAGCCAATTTAGAATAAATTATATAATTCCATTTTGGGTTATCTTCACTGCTGTTCCATTTATATTCGTTATCACATTCTTTTTCGAAAGATGTTGCCTCTGTCCAATACCTAATTGGACAATCATTTGGTCTCCACTTGCTGTATTCTACTTTTTCGCTTGATGATGGGTTATCTTCATAAGTTTCATATTGACTTTTCGAAACCGCTTGAAGATATATATACTCCTTTCTAATTGTTATTTCATTATACAGTGTGATGTACAAATATTTGCTAAATGGTATGCTGCCACTGTAAGTAAAACGTTTCTTAACATAAGTTTCACTATCACTTGTGGTATTTGCGGTCTTTATAACAATCTCATTTGTTCTATAATAATAAAAGACATATAAGGTTTTATTGTTTTTAGTAAGGGTAAATGTGGCATTATCACTACTCTTATGTGCGTTTACCGAAGTAAAATTTTGCTTTGCCATTGTGTTGCTTGATGAATAACCACCACTACTTGCAATACTATAACCAAAATAACAATTTCCTGCATAAGCCAAACAAGCACCTTCAGGACATTTGTCTGCATCATCGTCACATTTTTCATTGTGATATGTTATTGCTTGAGAAACTATTAAAGTTTGCCCCCCACTGCTCCACCAATTGTTATATGTTTGATGTTTTGTATTAAATTCCGCTTCTTTTGCCGTTCTTTGTGCTGCAATTTCTTGTGCTGTTGCACTTGGATGGCTACTTTGCCATGTTTCCATTTCTTTGTTTACCCAATATGTCTTACCATCAACACCATCAACAGTCACATTAGTTCCACCACGCAACGCATAATTCTTTTTTGATAAAAGACCACCATATTTTTGATATTTTTCCTTTCTGTTTGAATAACAAATTTCATCAGTTAACATAAACATCGGTTTTTCAATTACAACATAACTAACGATTGGGGAATCATTTAAAAGATAATCTCCATAAGAAAGTCTTAAGAACTTTAACTCATCTTCACCGTCATTTACGACTTGATTTATCAAATCAATACCGAAATCATTTTTTATTTCAAAATAATTTGTGTTTACATATCCGTCATCTTCCTCACTGTAAAATTGAAGTGTATGTGGTTTTTTTGTAATCATTGCAGGAAATTCCTTTATGATTTTCTCAACCGTTGAACGAACAAGTTCAACACAAGAACCATAATATGCGAAACTACGTATATCCTCTGTATATTCGTCAAAACTAACATTGTTGACTATTGTTGATGCATTTTCAACATCATCATATGTCCATGTTGCAACATTCACACCATTTTGGTACTTTTTCTGATAGAATGGTGTTGGTGATGTTGTGAAAAGGAAATTTCCGTTATAATAATACGGTGTTTTTCCTGGTCCGAAATGCAATTGACTGCCAAGAGTGACCCAATCCCTTTCGAATATCGTAGAGCCTCCTTTAAGGAATTGATGTCTGTCAGTTCTTATGTAGTTGCTATTATGCTTAATGTATTTTCCCATTTTTAAAACAAAGTATTCATTTTTTATTGACTAAAAACATCACTTGCATCAACTGAAGCATCAATGTTTCCTGTACGTTCTTTCTTGACCTCAAATTTGACGTTCTTGTTGTATTGTCCTTAAGGCTATAGAA
>Ga0247609_10006326_pt1 | contig 11429 bp, 10 predicted proteins | sample 172DNAGHGlowgp2_FD_193487 | JGI IMG/M metagenome (GOLD analysis project Ga0247609, IMG submission 193487) | Sheep rumen microbial communities from Palmerston North, Manawatu-Wanganui, New Zealand - 1728 DNA GHGlow gp2 | ecosystem: Host-associated > Mammals > Digestive system > Stomach > Rumen ... | reverse complement strand
GACCCAAATGCGTGGATAAAAAAATAACCCTTTTGGGTGAATTATTTGTCGTTTTGTCAACGTTATGGCCCGTTTAAATTAATTGTGCCGTTTTGGTGGTTTGCAAAGATAGTCGAAAATCGTTAACTTTGCCCCAACAATGTTCGTCAAAGTGCGATTATTTTACGGTATAAAACCTAAAACAAAAACAATTTTTAATAAATGAGGCAAACTATGAAGTTAAAAAGAATTTTGAGTTTAATGCTGGTGCTAATTGCATTAGGCATGCAAGGACAAGATTTGAAGATTATTGTTGACAAGAAGGGCAAGGTCGGTTATGCCGACCAAAACGGCAATGAGGTTATTAAATGTCAGTACGAAGGTGCCCAGCCATTCTCTGATGGAGTGGCCATTGTGTCTAAATCAGGAAAATCTGGAATCATTGATTCAAAAGGAACGGTGATTCTCCCATTAAAGTACTCTCAGATTCTTCCCTGGAACAAGGAACTGTACCTTATTAAAGATGGAAAGAAATCAGGCCTTGCAAGTCATCAGGGGAAGATAGTCCTTCCTGCAAATTACACTCTTATCTCAAAGCCGAACTGTTACGGGAAAGCTTTAATAGCTTTAGGTGGAAAAGCAACCCCTAACGAGAAAAAAACTTATATGGCAAATGCCAAATACGGAATTATCGACTCAAAGGGAAATATATTGATAAAGCCAGAATATAAAGGTCTTTATGAATTCTCTTACGATGGGAAGGATATACACCCTTACCATGAAGGTATGCGTCTTGGTTTTAGTTATCATAACACAGTCGATACTTTGATTACCGACTGTTCATATGTCGGATATAGCAAAAATGGCTCAAATATTTATGAAGCAGGTATTTTGGACGGCAACGGGAAATTGTTGTTGAAAGAGGGTTTATATTCTTTTGTCATGCAACCACAAAGTGGAATGGTTAGGTATTATACTGTAAAAAAGAAGCAAACTTTATGTGGTTTCCACAACATAGATTCAGGAAAAGCTTTTTTAGCAGCAACGTTTGACGCTTATTTCAATGACATTAATTATTGGACTCACGGAGACTTTATCGGAGATATTGCTCCTGTCAACGGATCTTCTTGGTCTTTCATTGACAAAACAGGCAAACAATTACGTACAGGATATACTTCTTTAAAGCATAGTCAAACGGCAGGACTTTGGGCTGCTAAGAACAGTTCAGGGAAATGGGATGTCTTTGATGACTCCAACAATGATATTACTGCTTTATCGGGATACTCTGATATAGAATTCCCTAAACACAGTGGCGACAAAGAAATCTTTAGTGTTTTAAAAGATGGTATGTATGGCTGTGTCAATCGTTCAGGCGATATCGTGGTGCCGTTTGAATACGAAAGAGTGTTGGCGAATGGCTATGATGTAATTCCTGTCAAGAAAGATGGGAAATGGGGTTTGTTATCACCCAATAATACCTGCATTATTTCTCCTGAATTCGAGGATATTACATTGCCTTCAGAACGTAATGCCAAGCATTTTTGGGTGAAGAAGTCGGACCTTTTATATTACCACGTGAACACATTGACAAATAAAATATCTGAGCAGGGATACAAAACTATCAGTAACTTTAAAAATGGCGTAGCCCTTGTCGTTCCATCAAATATGAAGGTGGGTGACACTCAGGTGAACCGAGCCCAATTGGTTGTACCCAACACCGCCAAAGCTACGATAGACACTCTGACAATTTCCAAGTACATAGGTAGTTTTGGCTATCTTCTTAACACTGATGACGTATTACTTTTCGATATCCCAGTCTCAACACTATATAAATATAAGGTAATAGAGGAAATACAAAAAAGAGGAGGTGATGCGTTGACAGAATCAGAAAAGAAGAATATCCTCTTGAATGTCACTCGCGAGAATCGCTCCTACGGGTTAAAAGAAATCCTTGGCGAAGAAGAATGGAATTACTAACAAATAAAAAACAAGCATAACTATGAAAATGCGATATATTCTGATGAGCGTCCTGATGTCTTTTGCAGCAGGAACCTTTGCTCAAGAACCAATTTCTGACTATAGACGTAGTTCAATTTATTCTGTTTTGGTGAATCATACGGATCAGCAATTCGCCAATGAAATCAAAGAGGCGTTCTTGCAAATACCTGTTCCCGATAAGTTTAACGACCATAATTTGAGTGTTAAAGTTCTCAATTTGGACAAAAAGCTGGAAGGAGCTGGCAAGGAAAAGGAAAATCCAGTCATCACAGAATTCCTTCAGAATAACAGAGTGGCTAGCCGGTTAGTTGCCCGTTGGTTCAATCGTGATTTCTTCACAGGTCAGTGTAATATGGAGTTGGTAAAGGAACGCGGTCTTTACAATGCGACCGAATTTGACAAACAGCTTGCAACCCGTTCGGCGCGTGGAATGGCTATGCTACAGGATGCCGGTGAAGATTTGATAGGAAATACTTTCGTTATTGTCAATGACATACGCTATATTGATAAGAACAAGGGCGCAAAGGCAGGTGCAACTTTCCTGAAAATTCTCGGTGCAGTAGCATCTGCATACACAGGCAATAACAATTATAGCAATTTGACTGATAATCTCGGAAATATGGTTGAAACCCTTAAAGGCTTTAAAGTTAAAATTAATACCTTCTTATACAAACTCGATTGGAATGACGAACAGGCTGCTTTGTTCTATCAAGAACAATATGCTGCAAGTCCTGATGGGACAAAGAGGGCCAATTTTGAATCAGCACGGGGACAGTATAAATTGAAGTATGTGGGCAAAGTAGAAAGTAGTGGTGGAACGACATCCTTCTTAGGCATAAATGAAGATCAGCCTATTGTAATGGTTCGGAAAGCGTGTCAGCGCGCCATTGATGAAAACGTTGTGGACTTGCAGCGCAATTACGAGGAATTCCGTACGAAAACCCCTCTTCTTTCTGTTGAACCGTTAACTGCTTATGTGGGAATGAAAGAAGGTGTTACTGCAAAGAGTAAATTTGAAGTGCTCGAAGTCGTAGAGATGGAAGATGGGTCTCACAAATATAATCGTGTCGGGGTTATTGAACCTATTGGCAGCCTTATTTGGGATAATCGGTTTATGGCAGAAGAAGAAGGCGCTACAGGTGCTACACTTGGTTTTACAACCTTCCGTAAGGTTAGTGGAAAAGATTTTGCAAAAGGAATGCTAATTCGTGAAATGTCGAACAAATAGTGTATAAATTATTAAAAGTAGAAGAAATGAAAAAGATTTTGAGTTTAATCACCATGCTACTTATGGTGGCGTTAGGGGCTATGGCAAAGGGTGACAAAATGCCCCAATATGATATCACAGGCGCAGGCTCTGGTACTGAAGGTACAATCTTGGTGAAAGTATATGTCTACAGCAAGAAAGTCACTGATCAGGATTTAAAGCGTGCAGCAGTACATGGCGTCGTATTTCGTGGATGTTCAGGAAATGCCAGTGGTGCACGCCAGCCAGCAATGGCCTCTCCGACAGCAGAGACAGATTATGCGGCATTCTGCTCGGAATTCTTTGCCATTGACGGACCTTGCCAAAACTATGCTACCGTCGTATCGGGTTCATATGATCGCGTAAAGACCCAAAAGGGTTACAAGTCTGGCGCAATTCTTCAAGTTGATAAAACGTCCCTTAGAAAAGAGTTGGAGAAGGCTGGCGTTGTTCGTTCTCTTTCATCAGGATTCTAATACAATAATGTGTTAAACTATGAGGAAGTTATTTTTGTTTGTTTTTATGCTGGCGTTTGCAAATGTAATGAAAGCGCAGAACCGTGATGTTAAGCTGCCTGAGGCTCCGAAACAGACCAGCTATATTGACTACGAGAGAGAAAATTCAGGAATATGGTATGCTATTGATGTTGAAGGCGGCAGTAGTGTGATGATGCATAATAATATGCAATATGTAAATTTAGCCGTTACATCTGGTTATCGTTTTAATGAATTCCTTCGTATCGGTGCAGGTATTGGATGTAGGTATTATGTACACAATGGACAGGTGCGTGACACAGAAAACGACTTCGGTGTACCCATCTTTGCCAACGCTCGTGGAAACTTCTTCTCAGCATACGATCGTGAAGGCGTTCCATTTTGGTCGTTGAATGTTGGTGGAATAACCAAGGAGGGCTTTTTTGCGAGTCCTACTATTGGCTATAGTTTTGGTAGTATAAGAAACAATTTCCAAATTGGAATTAGCTATACTATTACAAGCTTTAAGAATTGTGAGAAAACAAATGTGGCTTATAGCTACTTTGGTTTGAAACTTGGCTATGAATTTTAATCTTCAAATATGTTGATTATGAAAAGAGTATTGTTTACAATAGTTGCTTTGTTGTCTTTGGCATATGCTGATGCGCAAACACAAACAGTATATGCACGTTCTTCAATTAGATGCATGGGTGTTGAGCTTGATGGCTCGCAAACGCTGCGAGTACAGGGCTACGGCCGTAACCGAATGGACGCCAAAGAACAAGCTATGAAGAATGCTGTTTGGACTGTCATTTTCGACGGAATTCGAGATGGGGCAGAAGGCTGCAACATGCGGCCATTGGTAACTGAAGTTAATGCTAAAGAACGTTATGAAGACTATTTTAATCTGTTCTTTGCGGATAATGGCGCATATAAGGAGTATGTCACTCTTCGCGATACAAAAAGACGTTCAGGCGGACGAGTGAAGGATAAGGTTGGATATGCTTACGACCTGACTATCCGCGTTCTTCGCCCTCAATTAAAGGCTCGTCTGAAGGCAGACAATGTTATTGAATAAAATATAATCGTATGAAATTGAAATCATTTTTATTGATAGCGATGCTGACAATATGCTCTTTGTCGGCAATGGGACAGGCCAAAAAGCCAACCCTTATGGTTGTACCAAGTGATGCATGGTGCAAGGAACATAGATATGAACAGACATTTGACAATCAGGGAACTTCAGAACAGATTCCCGACTATAAAGCTGCTTTGTCTACCGATAAGCAGCTCAATGCTGTCATTTCTAAAATAAATACTCTGATGGCCGATAGAGGCTTTCCACTAAAGGACTTACAGCAAAACGTAAAAAGCATTTCCAATCTTTCTGCAGAAGATCGTCTTATTACAAGTAAGAAAAGCGGAGCTGCCATTACGGAAAGCCCGTTAGACCGCCTGCGTCGTACTGCGAAGGCTGATATCATATTAGAAATTGACTGGACAGTGAATACCGTAGGTCCCAAGAGCAGTATCACGTATAATTTGCGAGCTCTTGATGCTTACTCAAATAAGCAGGTTGCAGGTGCTGAAGGTACTGGCAAGGGTTCCTTCTCGGCGGAAATTCCTGTCTTGCTTGAAGAGGCTGTACAGGACCACATGGATTCGTTTGTGGAGCGCCTCCAGGCTCATTTTGACGACCTACTCACAAATGGACGTGAAGTCGTACTTGACATGCGCGTGTTTGATACCAGTGCAGTTGACTTTGAACAGGAATATGGTGACCTTGAGTTAAGCGAAGTAATTGATAATTGGTTGGCCAATAATTGTGTAAACCACCGTTTCAGTAAGTCCGATGCCACAGAGACCATGATTCTTTATGAACAGGTGCGTATACCGCTATACAAAGCTAACGGCATGGCCCAGGATACCTACGGTTTTGCTCGCGAATTGGCCCGTTTCCTTGGTGCAGCCCCCTATAACATTCCTGTTAAGACGGTTAACCGAGGACTGGGACGTTGTCTTTTGATTTTAGGAGAAAAATAAAGGAGACTAGAAACTATGAAAATTAAGAATATTTTGTCGGCAGTTTGCCTTCTGGTTACTGCTGGTGCATACGCACAGGAATGTGTGATGCCAATATCGATACAATTGGATGAGGATTTCTCAAATGTTCCATCGGCGGCAAGTACTATGCTTTACCAGTCACTCAGCCGTGTCGCCACTGAGAACGGATTGACAACCGATTCTCCAACTACACCTTTTGTCCTGACTGCTCATTGTGATGTGCTGGATAAAAGTAATTTGCCGGGACCGCCTATACAGACGGTATATAACCTCGGAATTACTTTCTATATGGCTGATACTTACACTCAGAAAAAATTTGGCACGGCGTATATTACTCTTGATGGAGTCGGAACTGGCGAAGTGAAAAGCTACATTAATGCTTTCCGTCGTATTAATGCCAGTAATGGTGAAATTAAGAACCTGATAAACCGCGGAAAGAAGAATATGATGAACTATTACGACACACAGTATCCGAATATCATCAAGGAAGCAAAACGTCTGGCTTCGCTTCATAACTATGAGGAGGCACTTACAATGGTACTCTCCATTCCTGTGTGTTCTAAAGGTGGTGATGAGGCATCCAAATATGGTCTTCAGCTTTATACCCAGTATTTGGATCGCATGAATCTGTATCTGCTCAATCAGGCAAAAGCGCTCTGGGCAGCCGGACAGGACCAGCAAACTGCTTATGATGTATGTGCAATGCTTGCCCAAATTGACCCTGATGCGGCATGCTACGCAGAGGCAGGAAAGCTGATGAAGGAAGTTAAAAGCCAGGTGCGTAGTGATATTGACTTTGAGATGCGAGAGAAATATCACGACCAGATTAAACTTGAAAAAGACCGTATTGCAGCTGCAAGAGCTGTCGGCGTGGCATTTGGAAATGGTCAGAAACCTACAACCACCAATTTGATGTGGTTAAGATAATTATTTTTAACTAAAAACAAATTGTTATGAAAAAACTATTGTTATTGGTAATGTTGGCACTTTCAACATTGACCGTTAGTGCTCAGGAAGATTCGAAATTCACGTTCGAGATTGGCGCAGGTTTATCAAAGGTAGTTGGCAGTGATGCTAATACAAAGATGAACTTCTCTTATATGATTGGAGCGACGTACGATTTTGCTCTGTCAGAAAACTTCTATATTGTTCCTGGCTTGGAATTGATTAATAAAGGCTTTAAATCGGATGTTCTTGATGGCGCCGTGAACATGTACTATATACAAGTCCCAATCCTTGCAACTTACAAGTTTAATATTGCAGATAACATTAAACTTGCCATCAAGGCTGGTCCTTATGCCGCATTTGGCGCATTCGGCAATGACATTAAATTTACTAATGGTAAAAAAATTAATGTCTTTGACAGTGATGGCGGTTATAAAAGGTTTGATGCAGGTCTGAAGGCAGGCGTTGCCGTTGAGATTAGTCAGTTCAGTATCGGTGCTGAATACAGCCGCGGTTTCCTCAAACTTGATTCTGACTATAAACAATACACTCAGGTGTTTGGTCTCGTTTTTGGATATAAATTCTAATGAAATCCTTTAGGTAACAGATATTGCCAGCCCTTCATTGAGCTGGCAATATTGTTTTGTGAACTTTTTCTTTAGTATCTTTATGCTACTTTGTTTCCCATTCGTTGCGCTCAATGGTGAAACCTTTGTCGGTAGCTTCTTTGGCAATACGCTTCATCGTAGCTTGTATGGAAGCGATGTAGTCGCGGTCTACAGGTTCTACATTCAAAGCCTTACGCACTTGGCGGCCATACTTGTTGTATGTCTTCTGATAGAAATCAGCGTTGGCGGCAGCATTTCCTTCCACAGTTTTACCCATCTGCTGCTTCTCGGCAGAGGTTGAGGCTTTCGTTCCGAGGGTAATAGAAGCACTGGCGGCATATTGATTCAGCAGTTTGGTAACATACTGATTCAACGTTGGCATCTTTGCTGCCTCTGCATCCAGTTCCTGTCTTTTCTCTTCACTGAGTTTACGGTCGCGTAGCTCCGTTTTCTTTGGATTGGGTAAGATAACCTTTTCCAAAATGGTCTTGGCGGAGGCGTGGATTAAGATCGGATTTGTTCCCCACATATTCCATTGATCCTTATCTATCTTTTCACCTTGGTTGGTTGCCGCCTTAGCATAAATGTAGGCTTTGTCCATGTCTTTTTCGACTCCAAGTCCGATGAAATACATGTTTGCCAGTCCCATTTGCGAACGGGCAAAACCTAATTGTGCCGCTTTCTCGTAATATGGCATAGACTGTCTGTAAAATTGCATAGCCTCATCTATAGTATGGCCTTTCCCGTCATTGTTCTTGTAGTCATAGCTATAGCTGGCATAACTGTGGCATGCTGTCTCGTATCCTGCGTCGGCAGCCTGCTTCAGGTAATTAAGGCCCGCAGCCTTATCCAGCTCGCCCATATCGCCCTTGTACAGCGTGGTACCAAGGTCATATAGGGCCGGAAGATAATTTCGGGCTGCGGCATCCTTAAGGTATTTCAATGCTGTAGGCTTGTCATCCTCCATTTTCTTTGTAAAATACATGTCATACAGATCTTTGGCTTCCCTGTCAAGAGTCCCATTGAGTTCCTGCTCAAAGACATGACACAGGTTTGTAGCATCAGCATATAAGTCAGAACCCGCAGCTAATCCTTCCATATAGCAAGTCAACGCATATACGGGATCCTGATTTGTTCCCAGACCTGTCTGTATCATTTCCGCATATCCCCCAATATGACTCTTATCTATTTCCTGCGCCTTTTCAAAATACACGTAGGCGGAATCGAAATTCTGCGTAACCACTTTTCCCCTTAGGAAGTAAATACCGATGTTCTGATACCCATATCCGAGTCGCTGGTGGCCCTCAGGCAGTTCTGCTATTGCCTGACGATAATAATTATAAGCCTTTGCGTCGTCTCTTATTGCAGGGTTTTTGGCATATGCGTACACTTCCGCCAGAAAGACGTGGGCACTGCCAATCTCCTCAGGATGTTTGGCAACGACATTCTGAAACTCCTTCTCGACAGCCTTCAACTCCTTTTCACCGCTCTTTTCTTTCGAGGCCTTTACTCCTGCCGTAGCAAGTTTCTTTAGCTCCTTGCTGTCCTCAGCCTGAATACCCAGACCGATGAACAGACAGATCAGTGTGATAATAATCCGGTTTGTCTTCATAATACATAATTTTAGGTGAATAATGAATGAACTATTTTATTTCTCGTATCAACATGCCTGGATAGAATGAGCCCCCGCTTACCTTGCGGAAGGTTGTCACTCCGAGGCCGTACCCCTGTGCCTTCTCTTCGGCAGCCATAAACCGGTTGTCCCAAATTTTTCCTTTCTGCGGCACGATGGTTCCGACTCGCTTATATTTCGTGTGGCCATTTTCATCTTCAATAACCTCCAGCACTTCATACTTCGATTTGTCGTTTACTCCTTCCTTGCGACCTATCGGGGCAGTGATTGGATCCGTCTGTGACAGCGGTATCTTAACCTTGAATACGTCGAAGTTCTTCTGCAGGTTGGCTACGTTCTCGTCGAGTGCACGTTGGCAGGCTTTACGCACCATGAGCAGAGGTTCCTCCTCCTTTATTCCCAAGAACGAAATCTTGCTGCCGCTACTCTCCTGCTCACCCACATATTCCAGTCTATAAGACCTCCGTTGACTTTCGAAGTTGTCACGTTTCACATTGTCGTTGTTGCTGTCGGTATAGGCATCATTATAAAACGTTGACGCAATCTCGTCATCCCACACCAGACGATAGAGATAACTGTGTATCTTTACCTTAAATCCCTTATATGATGCTGCCAAATCAGCCAATCCGTCGAAGCCTTCCATGATAGAGGAACTTTGATATGCGCTCCTATAATACCGATTATTTCCATTATTGTTGGCATTCTTTTGAGCCTGAGCATTTGACATACCCTGCAGGACGGCACCCGCAACCTTCAGGATGATACTGATTGTTTCTGACCCCTTGGAACGGTCTACGTATCTGATATCATTGACCAACACAAAAGTATTGCCAATAAGTTCCTCTCCGGCATCCTCCAGCAAGGCAGTTCCTCGCTGTGAGCGGTTGGCCAGTTCCTTGTCAAACTCAGAAGCGTTGTATAGTCCCCGTTCTTTTATCAACTGCATGTCACACTGTCCCGTCAGTACATCGCGATTGAACCATTTTCCCACCAGACGGCTGGCAATCATATTGCGGTTAAGAAACTCAGTTATGCCGGCATTGCCACCCAGTTTCTTGTCACTGACCGACACAATCTTGACACTCAAATCATGGTTATTATATTTGTCCGGCACCGGCATCGAAAGGAACACCTTGCCAATATCCTCGGCAAATGCCTGTTTGTCGTGCTTTACCATCATGCTGTAGATGGAACTCCGGCGATACTTCGTGTCGTCCTGGGCAGTTGCCGTCTGCCACAATATAAAGATGGCGATGCATAGAATAATATTTTTCCCCATAGCCGAAATCCTTTTAGTTAGTAGTCCCACAGGCTGTCGTCAATCTTGTCAGAGAGCGCATGGGCATTACGCTTACTGTTCTCGTAAATTAGCAGGCGATGAAACATGATTGGCGTCAGTTCCGGTATTCCTTCACGCCTGATTCGTTCTATCATATTCATTACCGACTCTTCGCTATCAATTCTGACGGGAATAAGGAGTTTCCCACTGGCATCCACGCAGCCCCATTTGCCGTTGGAACAGACTAGGCTGTTGCCTTCTCCGTCAAACAACACTGAGCTATATCCCGGTTGATGAGACAGTTGCTGGCTTTTCAGGTCGAGACGACTATACAGCGTACCTGATGCTACCCAGACCGTATTGAGAGTTTTCTGTCCGAATGGGTCATAGAGTATGTCATCCCATTTTGCTGGCACCACCATGTTGCCCTGATGATTGATGAGGCCAAAGCGCATATCAGTCCCAACCGTCTTGCAGACGTACGCATAACCCATATAGAATGGCTGCGACATGTCGTAACGGAACGGAATGGCTGTCTGTCCCTGCACGTCTAAATAGCCCCACTCTTCGTCTACCATCGTGTTCCAAAGACCCTCGCTGACTGTATTTCCGCCTTCTTCGTATTTACATGGCACTCGCTCCTTCAGCAAAGAGTCTATCAAACCGTAAAGACCATCCTTGCGCACCACGTAGTAACCTTCCTGAAAATCTCCGACAAACTCATAGTCGGGGGAACACTTTTCACCTTTGTGGTTTATGAAATAGTTTTTTTTAGGATTCTCCGTGACCAGTGCATAGCCGCAGTGGAAGGGGTTATACGTGATCTCCTGTGGCGATGGCAATTCTTTCGTGTTGCCCTTCACCGTATCATAGAGTTTCCATACCAGTTTCTTGTCCGTCTTGCTTTCGCCTTTCCCCACCACTACACCATCCGACGGCGGGTAGGTCTGCCTCATAATTCCTTCGGGCAACATTATTTTGCCGGTATAGTCTATAATGCCTACTGTGGCTGATGGAGTATGCAGATGATGTCCGAAACTCACGTAATCCCCCAACACAATGGCATCGCAGTCGGCTGGTAATAGCTCGCGTCCCTGAGGGTCTATCAGTCCTAACTTTCCTCGCTGCTCCACGCGATAGACACTATGAGTACCGACGAGGTCTATGCCACCATACACCAAACCTCGGCCAAGCTCCCGTCCTG
>Ga0247609_10006325_pt1 | contig 11430 bp, 9 predicted proteins | sample 172DNAGHGlowgp2_FD_193487 | JGI IMG/M metagenome (GOLD analysis project Ga0247609, IMG submission 193487) | Sheep rumen microbial communities from Palmerston North, Manawatu-Wanganui, New Zealand - 1728 DNA GHGlow gp2 | ecosystem: Host-associated > Mammals > Digestive system > Stomach > Rumen ... | reverse complement strand
GGCGGAGTGGTATCAGTCCATCTGTTACACGGTCTTGGACCAACGGCTCGATACACTACGTGACGAACAGGAAGACAAGTTGCTCGATGATCTTGTTTACATGTTTCGCTCTTGTGAGAAATATGCCGATATTTCCAGAAAGACAGATGAGTCCGACAAGAGCGATGCTTACTCTTTCGACATGGTGACAAATCTCGGCACTGATGTTCGTACGCAGACCTATATTCTACCGGAAAAAGACAGACAACAGGCCGCAGACTTGGAGGCACACATCAACAAGTTGCTATCAGGCGACACAAACATTGATGTCTGCACATTATTATCCATACTCAACAAGAAACTTAAACAATAACAAATATGATAAGCAACATTACTATAGAAAACTTCAAATCCGTTTTGAATGTGAGTCTCCCACTTGGGAGATTCAACCTCTTGATTGGTGCAAATGGGTGTGGCAAGTCCAATATCCTTGAAGGGATTGCAATAGGGGCTGCTGCCAGTTCCGACAAACTGGATTATGAGTATTTTGGCAATCGTGGCATTCGTGTTGTTGAACCACGGTTTATGTTGCCTGCGTTTGAAGATACTGTCGTCAATTTGATTCAAATCTGTGTGGCAAACAATGAGGGGCATGAAACTGTCCTTGACATTCGTTATGACAAGAATGCAAAGCCGGCAAGATGGGTCAATGACAATGAATTTGATATGGAGGAAGATGCCCAATCAGACGATATAAACCAGACTAACAATAAAGAGGGCAAGGATGATGTCTTGAAATTTGTTGTTAGGGGAAATAAGTTGTTTGCTATACCAACCAATGCGGATTTAAACACATTTTTAATTTATTCTCTTGAAGAGTCGAAGCTTCGTAGAGCCGACGATTCCAATCGGACTTATCCTATGGGACGTCATGGAGAGGGCTTGTTCGCTTATTTGAAAGATTTATCACAAAGGCCGGAAAGCAATGATTTCTTTAATGAGATAAAAGAGAATCTTAAGATTCTTGACTGGTTCGACGATATGCAAGTGCCTTCTGGCCAGTTGTCAATGGAGTTTAATCTTAAACTTAAAGACGGTTACTTGTCAGATACTATCAACACCTTTGATCAGCGTAGTACCAATGAGGGTTTTCTCTATTTACTCTTCTACCTAACCCTTGTTATATCAGATGAGACCCCTAAATTCTTTGCTATTGAGAACATCGATACAGCATTCAACCCCAAACTCTGTCGCGAAGTGGTACGCAGATTGATAGAACTGGCACGGAAGCACGATAAGCAAATCATTGCAACGTCCCACAATGCTGCCGTACTTGATGGCATGAACTTATTCGAAGATGATGTACGCCTACATGTTGTTCGTCGCACAATTGACGGATATACCAAGACAAACAGAGTAATCCTGAAAGATAACATGTCAATGCCCCTCTCTGAGGCATGGATGAAAGGACTTATTGGTGGACTACCTGATAACTTCTAAACGGATACGGCTATGGCTTCAATTGCTTTGATTTGCGAAGGAGTATCAGAGATTAAGATGCTTTCCTATATCATCAGCCGCTATATGGGTGATGACGTGGTAGTGAACGCTATTCAGCCATCGCTAAAGATCTCCCATGGGCAAGAAAAACAAGACGATGATGGTGGCTGGTTGCAGGTCCTTAATCACTGCACAGACGACATTATTCAAGATGTGATGGCATCAAACGAGTATCTGGTTATCCAGATAGACACAGATGCATGCATACAAACACACTATGGTGTTGATATCTATGACGAGAACCACAAGAAAGTTACAGAAGATGTTCTGTATGAGAGGGTTTGCGCACGATTGAAACAGGATATAAGTGCAGACATTTGGATCAAGTATTCCTACAGAATACTATTTGCCATTTGCTTTGACGAGACTGAATGTTGGTTGCTTCCGCTTTATTACGAGAATGATGCCAAGAAGCGATGTGCCACAAACAACTGCATCTACATACTGAATCAGAAACTTCAGAAAGATGGGCTTGGAATACCTCAAAAAGACAAGAATAGCCCTGAAGCAATCAGTATATACCAGAAGGTTCTGAAAAAAATGAAGCGGAAGGATATCCCCAGCATCTCTCAATACAACTATGGCTTCAAAAAGTTCGTTGAACAGATGGATGCCATAAAAGATGAAATTGCAGAAGCAGAATGAGCGTAAGACATATATTAGGCATATCAGGTGGTAAGGATAGTGCAGCACTCGCCATCTATCTGAAGCAGAAGTACCCATCGTTGAAGATTGAGTACTACGTTTTCCATTGATATATATTGGAATAATTATGACGATACCGAAATCCGAAACCCTCTCAACCAGTGCGATGAACCGCGTGTTCGACTCGACTACGGCGACATATAAGTTCTACTGGCTGTTATCATTGCTCGACATGCACGTCAAGGAGCAGAAAGAAACGATGTTGGCACTCGACGTGGCTTCGCGGATGGTGGCATACGCATGGTATCCCATTGAATACTTCAAATTGTCGTTCGGCAAGGGCGATTCCATGTCGCAAATCATTCCAGACGTGGCAGAACTGACGGGTATCACCGTTGATGACAAGTTGGAAAGCAAGACTGACGTCATCATGCAGGCCGTGAAGGACGACAAGAAGGTGAAAGCAAGTATAAAAAAGCTTTTGAAAAACGTCCCGTTCTGGTTTCAAACGCCATGGATAGAGACAAACAAAGAGCAGGAAATGATTGCCCGTTCACAGACGCTGGAAAACGATTGCCTGTATTCGCTCAGCGGATGGGGCGAGGATTTGACCGTCACGATTAACCCTAAATGGAGCGACTATCTGAATAAGAACTATGACATTCTGCGTGACTTCACGCTGTGGAATCTCACGCTGTTCCTACAGGCAAAGAATCCCAATGTGCCGAACATTTCAGGCAAGCTGTTGAGGCCGGAGGAGCGCGAGCCGCTGACCAAGCAAAAGAAGTTTTGGAACAAGGTCATTGAGTTGGGCGGCACCATTAACTGCATCTACACAAACAATCCGCTTGGCATGAATGATTTCGACCTCGACCACTTCATGCCTTGGAGCTTCGTGTCGCACAATCAGAATTGGAACCTCATTCCTGCTGACGGCAGCTTCAATTCGTCGAAGAACAACCGCATCCCCGACCTCGACTACTACTTGCCGCTTATGGCAGCGAGGCAGCACAAAGCCTTGCAGTTGTACATTCCCGTTAGTGGCAAGCGCGACACCATTCTGAACGAGTATTTCGCCCTCGGCGTATCGCCACAAGACCTCATGGCCATGACTGACGAGCAATTCCTGAACACATACCGCAAGACGTTTTCACCCCTGAGCCAGATGGCAATCAACATGGGCTTCCGAACTTTAACTCACGAATGAAGATGGAACCGATTATCAATCACCCCTACCTCACGGCTATCAAGAGGACGGCATTTTCCGTTCCTACTCGATATCTTTTAGAGCACAAGCTGTTGAAGGGCAAGATTCTTGACTTCGGCTGCGGTTTCGGCTTCGACACCGACGAGCTGAAGAAGCAGGGCTACGACATCGTGGGCTACGACTACTATTATCGCCCTGACTATCCCGAAGAGAAGTTTGATACCATCATCTGCAACTACGTCTTGAATGTGCTGGAGCCATACGCACAGGCGGAAGTGTTGATGAATGTCACCAATCTGCTTTCGCCCAAGGGGACGGCCTACTTCGCTGTGCGCCGTGACCTGACGGAAGAGGGCTTCCGACTCCATGCAATCCACAAGCTGCACACGTACCAGTGCAATGTGCGACTTCCTTACAAGAGTCTCGTAGCTAACAAGAGTTACGAACTCTATCAATACAATCACTTCAACAAACTGCCGCGCAAGGAGGGCGAGACCTGCCCGTTCTGCAAATTGTCGCGCCGTGTTGAAATCATCTGCGAGACGGCTACGTGCGTCGCTTTTTATGATGGCTACCCCGTATCGCCCGGCCATGCCCTGATTATTCCGAAGCGTCATGTGGCAAATTATTTCGACTTGACGAACCATGAGCGAGAGGCCATGAACGTAGTGCTGCAATATGTGAAGCAAAAGATTGACGAGCGTTTTCATCCTGACGGTTACAACATCGGAATCAACGTAAACGAAGCCGCCGGGCAATCCGTATTCCATTGCCACATGCACTTGATTCCAAGGTACAAGGGCGATGTGCCCAATCCGAAAGGTGGTGTGAGAGGTGTGATTCCGAGTAAACAAAAGTATTAACTCCAAAATAAATTATATAATTATGAGTAATATTGAAACAGGACTTTTTGATAGTATTTATACTAGCAAATCAGAAGAGGCAAAGAAGTGGTTTCAAAAACTAATACAGCCAGAGCAATACGTTGGTGAGTTGTATTCTATTAACTATGAGACTGCTAAGGTAATCATACATAATTTTTATAGACAGAAGGTTGGTGGCATTGCAAGTCTGAGTTTTCTTATTGCAACAAGAATTAATCCATTCAGTAATGATTCCAACATAGATTTTACTTTGGAGGATTCATCTATTATTCTATTGAGAGTAATGGATAGTACTATGTTACCACAAGATGTTGAAGCAGAAAGAATAAGGGTAGAAACTGCTCAACGTGTTAGCGGTGAAGATGATAAACAATGGGATGTGTCTGCAATGGACGCAAGAACTAAAAATATTTTCGATTTTGCAGGACTTCAATGTCGTATTATAGGGACTTTCTATCTTGATGAAGACCCTTATAATTCAGAAGCTCCGTTATCGTTAAGATTTGGTAGTGATATTTCAAATTATTATCCCAATAGAGGATTAAAAGTATATAAGCCAACAGCAAAAGCCTTAGAGGAAATAATTAATTATTGTGACCCTGTTAATATTCGGGACCAAAAAGACAAATTTAATAATGTTAAAAGGGTAAAACTTGGTAATGTGAGATATGCATCAACAAATCGTAGGTTTCAGCATGTAGATGATGTACCAGTGTATATATATCCATCAGATTTACTTAGCCAAAAATCTGCTTTGTTTGGTATGACAAGAACTGGTAAGTCCAATACAACAAAGATTATAGCTAAATCTGTTTATGAATTACGTATGCCTTTTTCTTCTGAAGAAATGCCGCTTAGAATAGGTCAACTTATCTTTGATCCTAATGGTGAGTATGCCAATGAGAATGTACAAGACAATAACAATGCTCTTAAGAATGTATACAAACTTAATCAGGGGGCGAATAAGGATGATGAGGTTGTAACATACGGTATAACGACTCATCCGAATGATAAGGATCGTAAATTGATGTTACTTAATTTCTTCCTCGACGATAATCTTCAGATAGGAAAAGATATCATTGATCGTTTATTAGATGATGATGGAACGAACTATATTAAAGCCTTTTGTCAAGTAGTATTTGAAAAACCTGATGAAAGTGACAGAGGTGCACTAACAAGATATAAACGTTCTGTTTTGGTATATAGAGCTATTTTAGCTCGTGCAGGTTTTGATATTCCCAATAACCTTCGTATCAGCACGAGAGGTTTATTTAGCCAAGATTTGCTGAATTCGATGAGAAATAGCCAATCAAATTCGGCCTCGGATTATATGTCAGCTGCTTCTATATTAGCAGAGGAAAGTCCATCCTTAAGTCGATTGGCAATTGCATTTGAGAGTCTAGAAAAATTCATAAGAACGGAGAGCGATTATAGAACTTTTGATAATAATTATATTCGTAATAGTAGTTCTGGAGAACCTTGGGCTGATTCAAATTTGAAGAATCTTTTGGGAATATTTCAATACGCAAATGGTACAAAAAAAATCGGACGTGCAAAAGAATTACATAGTTCCAATACTTCGTCAGATTTCGCTGCAGACATTTATGAGCAACTAAAAAATGGGAAACTTGTAATAGTTGATCAGTCTAGTGGTGATCCTGAAGTTAATAAGTCATCAGCAAAACGTATTATGCAAAGAATCTTTAGCGAGAATCAAAAATTGTTTATTAAGGGTGAAGCAATTATTCCGGAAATATTAGTTTACATTGAGGAAGCTCATAACATATTGCCTGCAGGTAATGATTTAGATTTAACTGATATATGGGTAAGAACAGCTAAAGAGGGGGCAAAATATAAGATTGGTATGGTTTATGCAACTCAAGAGGTTAGTAGTATTCAGAAAAATATTCTAAGGAACACATCTAACTGGTTCATTGCACATTTAAATAATACTGATGAAACAAAAGAATTGTGTAAGTATTATGATTTTAAAGATTTTGAACCGTCAATTCGAAGGGCACAAGATAAGGGCTTCTTACGAGTTAAAACATTGAGTAATCCGTTCGTTATTCCAGTACAAGTTGACAAATTTGAAATATAGAAATGAGTTTTGAAAAAGAATTTGCCTCATATGAGCCGCTGAGAAGAATTATAGAGAACCAGCGGATAAATACACGTTTGCATGAATTGCATTTAAAAGAGATTAGTCCAAGCGTAAACAATATATCTCATAATAACTTAGTGCCTAAAGATAGCCTTTCTCATAATGGTCAACAACCTGATTTAGTATTAGCTATTGATGGTAGCTATCAGGCAGCGCCAGTAAAGAATGGTTTCCCTTGTGCTGAATGCGGCTATGTGACAGTGGCTTCAGTTCTGTTAGACCTGAAGATGGCTAAAGAATTAGAAAAGAATGAATTCATTGACCCCAAGAAATTTCGAGAGACAGAAAAATCTTCATCTTTTGAAGCAGTATTCCCCGGATGTAATATAATTGTTGGTGATGAACCTGATGCGAAGTCTTCATTAAGGAAGGTACTTTATGAAGAAATGAAAAGTTGCCATGTTTTCGAAGATGGTGAAACGTTATTGGATACCTATGAAGCGTTGTTAAAAATAAAGTTGGAGGAATCGCCAGGCGGCCGTCCTCCCAAGAGCCCAATTGAAGGAAATGACAATGAAATGACATATGGCTATGGCATTTACGAATGTCCACAGACTCATCGTCCTCTTTATTCAACAGATGCCCTTAGACTGCATGAACTAATGAATCCCAGTTCGACATGTGGTGAAATGTACGGACAAATAATGTCTGCTATTGAAAAGCTTTGGCTAATTCACATCTTAAGATCTTTTGAAAAAAACAACTGGTTAGCAACTTTAAGAAGAGTCGCGTTTGTTATAGATGGCCCTTTGGCAGTATTTAGTACAGCATCTTGGTTAACAAATGCGATTAAGAAAGAAATCTGCCGAATCAACAACAAGCAGAAATTGTTAAATGGGACTGACATGATGATTATTGGATTGGAAAAGACTGGAACTTTTTTCAATCACTTTATTTCAATCGACACCGACTCTAATGGAGTTGCTGGTAAATTTCCTATTCAAAATGCCTTTCTTTTGACTGATGAATATATAAAAAAGAATATTATATATTCTGATAGTCCCAAGCCTTTTGGACAGGATACTTATTTCGGTAGGAAGTTTTTTTATAAAGCAAAATCTGGACAATTATTAGTTCCTGTTGACGTGTGCTATACAGATTATCAGTTCAATTTAAATACTGCACGGCCCAATCAGTATTCGAGACTTGCAGATGTGATGGAGTTGTTGGATCATATGGCATCAAGCAGATATCCCAATTCTGTAACACCTCTCATCTCTGCACATGCAGAAGCAGCAATTCCATTGAATTTGGGAAGAAGGCTATTCGAATCAATTGCAAATGATATCATAAATCAAAATAATAATGATTAGCATTAAGGACTTAACTCATAAGAATAAAACAGCAGAATCTATATGGGCTCATTTTGGTCCATATTATGCGATGTTTCCCCTCTCTTTTGCCTTTAACATAGTAAATAAATATTCAAAAGAAGGTGATATTGTCTTAGATCCTTTTGCAGGAAGATTCACTAGTATCTATTCTGGCAGTGTCCTAAATAGGAAAGGTATCGGAATTGAAATCAATCCTGTTGGCTGGTTATTTGGACATGCGAAATTACATCCTGCAGGAAAAGATAGTGTTATTATGAGGTTGGAAGAGGTTTATCGCAAACGAAATTATTATAAGAGAATGGCAGAGAATATGCCAGAGTTTTATCATTTTTGCTTTTGTGATGAAGTGCTTAAATTCTTGTTGTCAGCAAGGAAGAATCTTGACTGGAGAAATAATCAGGTAGATGCTACTTTGATGGCTTTTTTACTTGTATATCTGCATGGAAAGAAAGGACAATCCTTGTCAAATCAAATGAGAATTACCAAATCAATGGGCATGGATTATTCTATAGCATGGTGGAAAAAGAATGGGATGGAAGAACCTCCTTTGATTAACCCATATGATTATATATTAGGCAGAATAAATTGGAGATATAGAAAAGGGATTCCTAATGTTGCGGCTAATTCTATTTTCTTAGGTGATAGTACAATCGAACTTAACAATGTATCGAATATATTAAAAGAAAACGACGAAAAAGTTTCGTTGCTATTTACTTCTCCTCCTTATTGTGCTATAACAGATTATTACGCAGATCAATGGCTAAGATTATGGCTCCTTGGTGGAAGCGAAAAACTTGTCTATTCAAAAGAAAAGTATAAAGGGCGTTTTGAAAAACAAGATGAATATTATGACTTGTTGGATACCGTCTTCTCAAAGTGTGCAAAACTAATGAGTGATGATGCAACTATTTGCGTGAGAACAGATGCGAGGAAGTTCACATTAGATACTACACTAGAAGTGTTGAGAAAAAACTTCCCTGATTATTCTCTTTCTAAAAGGGTGAGTAAATTAAAAAAAGACTCAATGTCACAAACAGCTTTATATGGAAATAAGTCTTCTAAGCCTGCAGAAGTAGATATAATAATGAAAAGAATAAAGAAATGAATATATACGAGGCATTCAACAACCTGCGCTACCATCACGAGGACGAGGTGGTAGAGTTCTTTGCAAGCAAAGTGGCATAGGCGAGCGCAAGAAAGCGGAAAAACAACTTCAACTTTGATGATATGGGCTAGTATTTCTCTGCTCTGAGCCATGAGGCGAACCCAAGGGGTTCTATGCCCGTCGTGGTGAGAGCTTGATTGCTCTCGACATGAGCAAGTATGGGGAGATACGCAGACAGACATAGGATTTGACGGCAAGATGACCAATGCTGCTATATTGTCAACGAGACAAAGGGCAACATATCTGTATGGTCGCTCTTAAAAACGAAAAAATAAGAGCGATTTAAGAGCGATTTTTAAGTGAGCCTAGCACATTTAGTGTGTGGTAATGATGCAGTCCCATACATTAATAAGGGATTATCGTTTGTTATTATGATAGTTTATAACTTATTCATTGGTGGCTTAATCGTTTCTGAACCTGTGTATTCGAACATAAAACTCCCCCAGCCACATCTCCATCACTTTAACGCTTTCTTCCAATACCCACTGGCATCGCCTCCATATTCCTCCGTCAGCAACGCCATGAACAACGCCACATCGTGCTCGTCGTCAGTGCACGTGTATTGCTCCGGCTCACGGTTCACCGTCAGTTCCGTTATCCTACACGTTTCGCCGTCGTCGATATACCTGGCGATGTAAATGCAGAATCCCGTCCAACTGCGGTAATACCTGATGGTCGTTTCGTCACAGTACATAAACCAATGGTCTTCCATCGCTTCGGGAATGTGACCATACTTCACGACCCGCATGGCAGCACTCGGAATACTCACTTCCATTGGAATCGTGGTATGCTTCTCGGGCATCGGCTCAATGTCCCAAGTGTCCTTCGTTGCCACCTTAGTCTTCTTAGGCATGGGGTCCTCCCCGTTGAACCGTTTGGCGGAATTGCCAGCACCCACCTTCCACATCATGAGCGCTTTCTCTGCATCTGCTGTTAATTGAGGCGCATCCATTCCGGCAAATTCATCGGCGAACGGCTTGAAGTTACCCTCCGGATTGTGCTTCTGATGCGCATTGTGGTCATCGAGAATGGCGAATACGATCCGACGGTATTTATTCTTAAACTCGGGCTCATCCATCACCTCATGGAACAGACGCGCCACATGACGAGGAGGATTTCGGAAAGCCCCGCAACCCAATGCCCCAAGCACCAGCGAATCATGACCATGTACCAATCCCATGCGGAAGATGGTACGTATCTTATTCTTGATAGGTTCCACATGATGCGCTGCAATCATTCCGTCTGTCGTCAGGTCAGGTCGGTTCATGCCTGCCACGGTGATGAACGAGAGACCGACAGGCTCGTCCATCAAGGCATACCCTTTCTGCTCGCTCTCCCTGAAGTAGATGGCATCAGGCGTATAGATGCCGCCGAAGTTCCTGTCGAGCGGATATTGGTGCTGCGAGCGCTTGATGCCATACTGCTCGGCGTATGGTGCAAACTGATAGAGCGAACGGAACAGGTTCGTCCTGCGGAACAGCGTCTCTTCCTGAGCCGCCGCACCCGTAGCGACGCCCCCGCCGGGATTCCTCCGGCTGGCCATATTCAGCACGGCAGGGTTATAACCCTGCTCCTTCAGCTTCACTCCAGCATACAAACAGTCGGTGTTTTGCACCTCTACGATTGTCGGCTCATCACCCAATCCCGTGTCGGTCAGATGTATTTCACGCTCGTAGAAGACCGTATTGCGCATCATTTCCGCATCATCGGGCAGTTCGACCCTTTGTCCGCGCTCGGTGACATAGCTACCGCGAGTTGCCAACTCCACGGTATTGCGGAACACCTTCGTACGCAGTTCCTTCACCAGGTAGTACGCCTCATGATCACCGCTTTTCACCCGCCCCATCCAGTCGCGATACTTTTCAAGGAAGTCCTTCTCAGCGTTCCAGGTGCTCAACGCTGACATTCTATCCGTTGTACTATCTCTGTTGCTCATATTGGTTATGTTTTTTAGGATTCTTTGCGCAAAAGAACAGCATTTATCTCATTCCGCCAAATTTTCCTGCATAAAAAATACCATCGCCTTACCATTTTTCCTATTCTGGCTTTTCACAGCCGCAGACTTATACCAATATACGATAAGGAACATTTGTTTTATAGGGATTCATTCGCTTTTGCTTAAAGTCACTTATCCATTGTTCTCCATTGTACATGGCTACATGTCCCCACCATTGTGAGATCTTCTTCCAACTTCTACCCTTAGGACGTTCAAAGACTATAGCGAGAAATGGGAAATCTAAGAGTTTTGTAGAGCAAAACCAGCCTTCAAAGGCATGCGAGTTTTAACAGCTTGTTAACTTTTAATTTTGAAGCAATTTTGCCATTTGCCAAGTCTGGCTGACAACAGTTGCTCGTTTTGGGGCTTTGCCGATAGCACGAAAATCAACGAAAAATAAGGTTCTTGTACCGCAGTTGTATCTCGGATGCTCTAAGCATTTGGGATTCAACGACGGTTAATAATTCAAATTCAACGAAGAAGAAGAAAAAGGACA